>Ga0070731_10000077_pt1 | contig 194398 bp, 140 predicted proteins | sample Coa_R1_2_FD_66448 | JGI IMG/M metagenome (GOLD analysis project Ga0070731, IMG submission 66448) | Surface soil microbial communities from Centralia Pennsylvania, which are recovering from an underground coalmine fire - Coalmine... | ecosystem: Environmental > Terrestrial > Soil >... | reverse complement strand
AGGGCTGAATGTCGCGGGCCGACCAGTCGTTGACGAGGCAAACGCCGAAGATCTGCGCTCCCGCCTCCGCGATGCGAATCGGCTCGCCGAGCTGGTTGCCGCCCTTCACCACCAGGCCCACTTCCAATTCGTAATCCAGCTTCTTCGAGGGCCCAAAGCGCGGAACCGCCTCGTCTCCCGCCTTTGTCTGGCCGCTCGGCCTCCGCACTGGCGTGCCGCTCACGACAATCGAAGACGCCCGGCCGTGATATCCGATGGGAACCCACTTGTAGTTTGGCAGCAGGGGATTGTCGGGCCGGAAGAGCCTGCCCACCCGCGTCGCGTGGTGAATCGATGCATAGAAGTCGGTGTAATTCGCTGATTCGAACGGCTTCAGCAAAGTGGCTTCGGCCCGCGTCGCCAGGCCGCCTCGCACATCTTCGCGAACCGCTGCGCCCGCATCCTCGCCGGCCAGGTCCATGAGCCGCTCGCGCAGCGCCGCGTGCTCTTCGCTATCGCTGGAAATCAGCGCATTCAGTGTCGGCTTCCCGCAAGCGGCTCGAACGCCCGCCGGCACGCCATTCAGCAACCCATCCTGTTCGCACCGCGCGAGGTCGAGAATGAAGTCGCCGATGCCAACCCCGATGCGCGCCGGTCCGTCCTGGCTGGCGAACACGCAATAGGGCAGGCTTTGCAGTGGAAAGCCGCCCTCCGGCTCATTCGCCGAATCAACCCAGCTCTTTCGCTGCCAGTTCATGCGCCGGCGCTCCGCGATCGCTACCGCTTCCCGTTGCTGTGAAAGTTCTTCTTCAGGCTTTGCCAGCACTCATAGTATTCGTGCTGCAGAATCTTCTCCTCGAGCGCAAAGCGCGTAGGCCGCACCGGCAGCCGTGTCTCAAACATGAAGGCCAGCGTGCCCTCGATGTGTTGAGGCTTGAGGTCCCCCTTGCTGGCGCGCTCAAACGTCTCCGCATCCGGTCCATGGCCCGACATGCAGTTGTGCAGGCTGGCGCCGCCCGGAAGGAACCCTTCCGCCTTCGCGTCATAGACGCCAAGAATCAAGCCCATGAACTCGTTCATCATGTTGCGATGGAACCAGGGCGGCCGAAACGTGTGCTCGGCCACCATCCAGCGCGGCGGAAAGATCACGAAGTCCACGTTGGCCGTGCCTGGCAGCGGTGAAGGCGCCGTCAGGACAGTGAAAATCGACGGATCCGGATGATCGAAGCTCACCGTGTTGATGCAGTTGAAGAGTGACATGTCGTACTTGTAGGGCGCGTAATTGCCGTGCCAGGCCACCACGTCCAGCGGCGAGTGGTCGATCTCAGCACGCCACAGCTTCCCCAGGAACTTGGCAACCACTTCAAACTTGCCTTCGCGATCTTCAAACGCCGCCACCGGGGTCAGAAAATCGCGCGAATTCGCAAGGCCGTTCGCTCCGATCGGCCCCAGGTCGGGCAATCGAAAGCTCTGTCCATAGTTCTCGCAGATGTAGCCTCGGCCCGACCCGTCCGGCAGCTCGGCTCGCAGCTTGATCCCTCGTGGGATCACTCCCAGCTCGCCCGGCCCCACTTCCAGGATGCCCAGCTCCGTCCGGAGCATCAGCCTTCCTTCCTGCGGCAGAATCAGCATCTCGCCGTCGGCGTTGTAAAAGAAGCGGTCCTGCATCGAAGCATTAGCCACGTAGAGATGGATTCCGACGCCGTCCTGGAGCGACGGATCGCCATTTCCGCCCAGCGTCACGATGCCCTCCACGAAGTCCTTCTTCGCTTTTGGCATGGGCAGCGGATTCCAGCGCATCTGGTTGGGTGGAGTCGGCACCTCGTTGAATGGACCGCTGCGCATCAGCGTGGTCGGACCAAACTCCTTGTACGGCTCGTGCATCACTGAGGGTCGTATGCGATAGCTCCAGGTGCGCCTGTTGAGAAGGCGAGGAGCTGTGAACGCGGTCCCGCTGATCTGTTCGGTATAGAGACCGAGAGGAGCATGTTGGGGAGCATTCTGACCACGCGGCAACGCTCCGGCCTTTGCCTCCGTGGCGAACTCGTTGCCGAATCCGGACTGATACGCAAATTGCTCTTTGGTTCGACTCATTGGGGAAGCTCCACAAGCCTTATCGTCGGGCAGTATCGCATTCCTTTCGTTCAGCTGACAATCCTGTTCAAAAGGGACGGGCCGAGAAACGATTTACATTCTTAAGAAAGCAGTGCTATTGTCCTTCCAATTGAAGGAGAGCATCGCATGTCCACCAGCCGGTTCAGCCAACGATATGAGCCCGCCGAGCTCGACCGCATCGCATGGCGCATCATTGAGGAATTGCAGGAAAATGCGCGCATCTCCTGGGCTGAACTCGGACGCCGCGTCGGCCTGACAACTCCTGCGGTGGCGGAGCGCGTCCACCGGCTTGAAAAACTCGAAGTCATCCGCGGCTTCCACGCCGACATCAATCTCGAGCGCCTTGGTCTCCCCATCCTCATCTTCGTTCGACTGTCGATGGCCGGGCCCGAAGCCCTCGTGCGCACCTTCCAGCAGCAGGTCAAAGCCTGGGACGAGGTGCTCGAGTGCCATCGCGTTACCGGCTCCGACTCCTTCATCGTCAAGGCACGCGTGGTATCGGTCGAGCATCTGGAGCGCTTCCTCGACAAGCTCGGACACTACGGAACCACTTCGACCTCGACCGTTCTCTCCTCGCCCGTTCTGCAGCGAACCGTCACGGAAAAAATCGTCACCCAGTTTCACGACAATAAGTGAGATTCGCCGGGTGTGGGTGCCGATCCCCATTCCACCGGTCAGGTCCTCCTCCGTGGGGTGGAAGTATCGATACAGCGACCCGGGAGACTCTGACCTAACCCCTTGACGGCGCCCAGGCGGCCCTCAGAAGTGGCGTATCGATTCGCTCGTGCCCGCTGTCGCCGGTTCCTCCGGTGGTTCGTGGTTTCGCTCCATGTGGCTCTCGAGCGAGCGGCTCACCAGGTCCCGCGATCCCAATCCAACCGCCAGTGAAAGCGTCAACACGATTCCGCCGAATAGAATCCCAAACGCCATCTCCACGATGCCCGTGCTGATCTCAAGATGATCGAGCACCATCGCCGCCGTCAGCACCAGCACCAGCCACTTGATCCCCAGCGACAGAAAGCGCGCATATTGCAGTTGCGCGTTGACTGCGCCAATCAGCACTGAGCGCGCAAGGAAGCGCGCAATCAGGGTTCCGGCAATCAGCAGCAGCGTGGCTCCCACCGCATGGGTCAGATAGGGCAGAAGCGAAATGGGCAGCGTGGCAGCTGTTGAGAACGATGTATCGAAGGCGGAGACACCGATGACCAACCCCAGCAGCACGCATCCCCAAAACGACGCCCGGGCTACCAGTGCCGTTGGGGCTGTTGTCGGGGTCCAATCAGCCTGCCCGCGCCCCCGCGCAATCCGGTCGTCAAACTTCGCCCAGGTCAGCCCGCGGCGCATGACCGCTGACAACACCATTCCGATCACCGTGAACAGCACCAGCGCCACAATGAACGCGAGAATGCCCGGCAATACCGCGATGAACAGTGACAGGACGCGGTAAAGCGACTGGTTCAGCGCCTGCGACATGTGATGCCAGATCGTGCCGCCATCCGCCATCAGCGGCTGAACGGCCTGCGTCGTTTCTGCCTGCAAAAGAGCGGCAAAGGTAAGTTGCATATCACTCACTCCTTCATGTGCCATCCAACTGGAGCCGGAATTCCGTTCTCAGTCCAGCGAAGCACCCGTTGCGAGTCGAATCGGTTTCTCATGGATTGAACCTGTCTGGCCACCGCCATCGCGAAACCGCATAGGGCTTTTCAGCCTCGAACGCGGCAGCCGTCGCTTCGATGTGGCTCTCCGGATCGACGCCCGACGCAATCGCGTTCACATGGCCTGCAACCCACGCAAGGTAAAGCGGAATCATCGCGCCCAGAAGATGGCTGCGATTCAGGCTTCGCAGGCGGTAGGCCAACACAAAGTCATACACAATCCGCGACCACAAATCCTCCGGCATCCGGAACGCCGCCGCATCGGTCCGATAAAGCCTCTTGAGCCCGATCAGCGAATTAGGCGGCAAAACCAGCGACCAGATATCGAGCAGGTTGGTGTATGCCAGCCGAAAGCCTTGCAGCATCTGGTTCACATCCGCGGCCGCGTCTGCCGGCGAAGAATGCGCGGCCCCATTCGCCTGCCGGAACGGCGGAAGTTGGCGCGCGCGCTGCCAGAATGCCGCCTTCGCTTCGATGTCGCCGAAAAGCGATCCAGTCACAAACGGAAGAATTGTATTCAGATCGGGTTCGGCCGGGTGCGGCAGCACGCGCGTACCCGCTGCGCACTCGCCCACCGAAAAGCCCGCAACCATCGCCTCGCTGATCGGCCAGATCGGGGCATCGGAACGATTTGCTGCCACCAGCCGCTGAGCCGCCGCTGCCAGCCGTTCCGCCATCCGCATCGACAGGCCAAGATCGATCGCCAGCGGGAAACGCGTCCGCGAGGCAAACAGCGCCCGGGTCAGCGGATACAAAATGGCCGAATTCACCATGCCGGCATTCGGGGGAAGATCATAGTGCGGAACCGCGAGATCCATCCCCTCTCCGAGGACGGCATTCGCCAGATCGCGCAGGACGTGTGCATCCAGAGAACTGGCCTCTGCACCCAGGATCAGAACTCCTTTTGCTTCGTTCTTCACGGCGAGCTGGTGCGCGCTCACAAAATCGGCAGCGGTCAGAGTCCACGAAGGATTTGTCGCGGGAACCGTTTCAATGCCAACCGGAGGATGCGGACCGGCAGGAACAGCATCCGGCGTGGCGATTACCAGGGATTCCGCTGGATACGAAGAGGCGAGATTGGTGACAACTTGCTCAAGTTGGCTGGTGGGCATGCTGGGAAGCTTGACGAAAAGTCCCGGATGGGCGCTCACGGTAGAAGCAGTTTGGCCGGGAATGGGGTTGGACGTCACCATACTGAAGCTCACCACTTGATTCACGACGGTCGTTCAGTCCCGCGGATCTCGGAAGGAAATCCTCGTTTACAGCGCAAGAATTCCCGCCAACGGGATGTGCAGCCAATCGGGCCGGTTGTTCAGCTCATACAGCAGCTCATAGAGCGCCTTCTCCAGCATATAGGCCGCCAGCATTGCCTGCGACTGGACTGGAGAGGGCAACAGGGCAGAATTTGCCGAAATCGTCTCGCGATACGCCTGCAGAAACGATGTAGAAACCGAATTCTCCCAGAACACGGCCCATGCCGTCAGGCTCTCAGCACGGTGCGGATGACCTGCTTCGGTGGCCACCGGCGCAAAACCTTCCAGGCCTGCATGGGCCGCGTAGGAGAACGAGCGCAGCATGCCGGCAACATCCTTCAGCGGCGATTGCTTCTGGCGCCGCTCAGAGAACGGCCTCGCGGGCTCACCCTCAAAATCGAGCAGGATGAAGTCGCCCGTCCGCTCCGTCGCCGGCAGCGATGATCCTTCCACACGCAGCGTTTGTCCCAGATGGTAGTCGCCGTGGATACGAATACACTGGCCGGCCGCATGCGACCCCGCGATTGCATTGGCGCGGGTAAACAGGTTGATTCGCTGCGATAGCAGCAACGCCGCCTGGTCTGAGATCTGATCGCTAAGCGCTGAAATCTTCAGCTTCAGTGCCCCCAGCGTCGAGGTGATCTGCGCATCGATGCGCCGCGCATCGCGCGTCAGGTCCTCGGGAGATAACGTCTCAGCTGCGAAAGCGGAATCGCTGGTCGGCATCGCGAGGGCAAGATGCATTTCTGCTGTCCGTCGCCCAAGCAGCTTCGCAGCGCTCAATGCGGTCCCTGCAACGGCCTCCGCATCGCTCTTCACCGGAAGGTCACTGAGGAAACTGGGTGCTGGCGCCTCAGGCGGACCCCCAAGTCCCGCGACCGAAGGAAAGAATTCGGCAAGCTGGTCGAGAAACCAGGCCCAGCCATCCCCCACGTTCTCCACCAGACCTTGCAGCATCGCCACCGTGGTCTTCTCGCCGCCATCCCGGACCACCGAAATGTCTCCCCGAAACGGAGCAATATGCGGAAAGTGCGCGGTGTCCGTCAGAAACCGGCCGATCTCCACGTCGGGGTTCTCGCCAGTCTGAAGCCGCCGGAAAAGCTTGAGGATCAGCTCGCGCCCGTAAAGGACCGACGTATTCGACTGCTCAGCCGATCCAAGACTCGATGGCGCAGATCGAACGAAATCCTCATTGAGCCTCTTGCCGGCAGCCCTCGCCATCAACTGCCCATCCGCGTGGCCCGTCCTGCCTGCCAGAGGCGACTCCCGTGGATCCCGGCTTCCCCCGCTCGTCGCGGCGGCGGTTTCTGCATCCGTGCGCGGCGAGCTAGCCGCCTCCCCGGGCTGTGCGTCGATCGGCACTGGAGCCACGAGGCCGGTATTGTCCGCCGCCAATGCGCCTGGATCACCCGCCCCACCGGGAGAGGCAGACGACGCGCGAACGCGCGAAAGACCGAGCGTTCCATTCCGTCCGATCAGCTCAAGCACAGAACGCCGAAACGACTCGAGAATGGTTGCATCGTGAACCGTAACCGGACCGGACGAACTCGGAAACGTAACCACCACGCTCTTCGGCTGATTCGCCGCCAGATCTTCTGCGGCATCTCTCGTGCTGAACGCCAGCGGAACCTGGTATGCCTCCGGTGGTCCGTCGTTATATGTCACCTCGACCAAACAGACCGCCGATCCGCCCTCCGTCCCCACGGACCTGCCTGCGCCGGATCCGCCGCTCCTGTCGGCCAACTCGGTCCATTCGAGAATGCGGACCGACTGCACTTTGCGCGACTTGGCTCCAAACCAGCGCTGTTGCGCCAGCCAACCTGGCAGCGCCGATTCAAGTAGAGCCACTCCGCGCCCCGACATCAAACCGGCCCATCCGTCTCTGATTAGTTCCAGCGCGGCGCCCTCTCCAGCGGTCTGCTGCGCGATCAGTTCCTCCTCCGATTCGAGTTGTGGTTCGGCATGCACGCTGGCCGGCTGGATTTCAAGCCACAGGAACGAGTACGGGGCCAGGCTCAAGTCATACGGCTCCTTCGAGATGATCGGGAAAGGCACATACCCCAGCATCTCAATCGGTTCCTGGCCTATATAGTCTGAAAGGTCCAGCGAAACCGGCTGCGCAAACCGGCTCAGGTTGGCAACGCATAGCACCGTTTCATGCGATCCATCATCCCGAACCAAGTCGCGGACATACGCAAGCACTTTCCGGTTCGATGGATTCAGGAACGTCAGTGTCCCCCTGCCGAATACCTGGAACAGCTTTCTCAACGCAATCATGTTCCGGGTCCAGTGCAGCAGGCTCGACTGATCGCTGAGCTGCGCCTCCACATTCACCACCTGGTACCCATAAATTGGATCCATGATGACCGGGAAATAGAGCCGCGCCGGATCGCAGCGGGAGAAGCCCGCGTTGCGGTCCGACGTCCACTGCATCGGCGTGCGCACCCCGTTTCGGTCGCCCAGATAAATGTTGTCTCCCATGCCGATCTCGTCGCCGTAGTAGATGATGGGCGTGCCCGGAAAGCTGAAAAGCAGCGAGTTGAGCAATTCAATGCGGTGCCGGTTATTGTCCACGAGTGGCGCCAACCGCCGCCGTATGCCGACGTTGACGCGCATGCGCGGATCGGCCGAATACGCAAAATACATGTAATCGCGCTCATCGTCGGTCACCATCTCCAACGTGAGCTCATCATGATTCCGCAGGAACAGACCCCACTGGCAGTTCTCCGGAATCGGCGGAGTCTGCGCCATAATGTCCGTGATGGGCAGCCGGTCTTCGCGCCGCAGCGACATGTAGATGCGCGGCATTAACGGAAAGTGGAACGCCATGTGGCATTCGTCGCCGTCCCCGAAATACGGCCGCACATCCGCCGGCCACTGATTCGCCTCGGCAAGAACGAACCGGTTCGCGTATTCGACGTCGATCGCGGCGCGCAAGCGCTTCACGACCGTATGCGTCTCGGGCAGGTTCTCGCAGGATGTGCCGTCACGCTCGACCAGGTAGGGAATTGCGTCCATGCGCAGTGCATCGACTCCCATGTCGAGCCAGAATCGCATCGCCTTCAATACCTCTTCCAGTACCAGTGGATTGTCGTAATTCAAATCCGGCTGGTGCGAGAAGAAGCGGTGCCAGTAATATGCTTTGGCGGTCTCGTCCCACGTCCAGTTGCTTTTCTCCGTGTCGGTGAAGATGATGCGCGCGTCCTTGAAAAGTTGATCGGTCACCGACCAGACATACATATCGCGCTCCGGCGATCCCGGCGGCGCCAGCCGGGCCGCCTTGAACCAGGGATGCTGGTCACTTGTATGGTTAATGACCAGCTCAATCATCACCTGCATGTTCCGCTGGTGCGCCGCATCCAGAAACGTCTTGAAATCATCCAGCGTTCCATACGAGGGATTCACGTCGACATAGTTCGCGATGTCATAGCCATCGTCGCGCAAAGGCGATGGGAAAAACGGGAGCAACCAGATGCACGTAATGCCGAGATCCTGCAGGTAATCGAGGCGCGAAATCAGGCCCGGAAAATCGCCGATGCCATCGCCATTCGAATCGGCGAACGCGCGCACGTGGATCTCATAAATAATCGCGTCCTTGTACCACAGGGGGTCAATGGCGCTGGCCAGCTTCTTCACTCTTGGTTTCTCCGAGCGGATGATTTATGGTCCACGGCACAAATTCTATCCTGCAGTAACGGTTGAAAAGGCGTCGCGATTCTCCGCCTGAGACAATAAATTGGGCCTGCACTCTCACATCCGCCGCGGCTTCTCGTTCAGAGGCGGGGAATCGCCGGCATTCGGCGGAGAAAAGACTGGCGCGCGTGCCCGTGTGTTTTGGAGGATGTTTGGATGCTCATCCCGTCTCCATCGTTGCCCACGAAGTTCGACAAAACACTCGACATCTTCGATCACGCTGTCAAATTCAGGCTTCACTCCGGTCCGTGACACCGCCTGTTCCGCAAGATTCACGAGGTTTTGCAACCCCTAAGCATCTAAACTCTTAAGCGGCCATGCAAGAAAGTATGCGGAGAATTCCTTCGTCAACATACCGTCTGCAATTGCACGAAGGCTTCACCTTTGATGATGCGGCCGAGGTCGCGGACTACCTGAAAGCCCTCGGCATTTCGCACGTCTACAGCTCGCCCTATCTTCAGGCGGTTTCCGGAAGCAAGCATGGTTATGACGTAGTCGACCACCAGTCGGTCAATCAAGATTTGGGTGGCGAAGAAGCGCACCGCTGCTTTTGCCAGCGCCTCAAAGACCTCGGATTGGGCCAGGTCCTCGACATCGTCCCCAACCACATGGCGGTCGGCCCCCAAAATCTCTATTGGTGGGACGTACTCGAAAACGGCCCATCCAGCCGCTTCGCGGGTTGGTTCGATATCGACTGGCACTCTACCGAGGTCAAGCTGCAAAACAAGGTCTTAATTCCGGTGCTCGGCGACCAGTACGGCCGCATTCTGAGCGCCAGGCAAATCAAGCTGGTACACGCCAGAGACTCGTTCCAGATCCACTACATGGACAACTTGTTCCCCGTTGCGCCGCGATCGCTCTATGGCGTGCTCTGCAGGGCGGCGGAATACGCCCAAAACGACCTGCTCAGTTTCATTGCCGACAGCTTTTCACAACTTCCCTCACCAGAGTCCACCGACCCCGAAGTCGCAGGCACAAGGCACCGCGACAAGACTGTCATCTATGGCTTGATGAACCGCCTCAGCGCCGAAAACCCCGAAGCCAACGTCGCCATCGATCGCGCCGTGGAGGAAGTGAACCGGGACATCGATGCGCTCGACAACTTCCTCAATCGGCAGCACTATCGCCTGGCATACTGGCGCACCGCCGACCAGGAACTCGGCTACCGGCGCTTCTTCGATATCAATACGCTCATCGGCCTCAGGGTCGAACGCGCTCACGTCTTCGAAGCGACACACCGGCGAATTCTCGAATGGCTTGATCAGTCTGTGCTCGACGGCGTTCGCGTCGACCATCCGGATGGCCTGCGCGATCCGCAGCAATACTTCGACCGCCTGCGCAACCGGGCCCCGAACGCCTGGATCGTCGGCGAAAAGATCCTCGAACCCGGCGAAACCCTTCGCCACGACTGGCCCATCGAAGGCACCTCGGGATATGACTTCCTCAACCTCTGCAACCGCCTGCTCGCCGATGGCGAGGGCCTCAAGGCATTGACGGAAATCTACTCCGAGTTCACTCACGAATCCACTGACTTCGAAGCCGTCGTCCACGACAAAAAGCTGAACGTGCAGCAGGAGGCACTGGGCAGCGACGTCAATCGCCTCACTAGCCTCTTTGTTGAGATCTGCGAGAACAACCGCGACCGCCGCGACTACACCCGTGCCGAGGTCCGCCGCGCCATCCGCGAGGTCGCCTCCTGCTTTTCGGTGTACAGAACCTATGTGGTTCCGGATCGCGACCAGATCGAGGACGAGGACCGCACTCAACTCGACAGCGCCGTCGCAAAAGCAAAGGAGTACCGGCAGGACCTCGACCCGGGCCTGATCGAATTCATCGGCGATGTGCTGGCCCTGCGGGTGCGTGGTTCGATCGAAGCCGAATTCGTCCTTCGCTTTCAGCAATTCACGTCGCCTGTGATGGCCAAAGGCGTCGAGGATACAGCGTTCTACTGCTACAACCGGATGATCGGCCTCAACGAGGTCGGTGGCGCGCCGGCAGGCAACGGAATGACCGTCGATGAATTCCATGCCTACTGCGCGCGCATGCAGTGGTCTCATCCCTCCACCATGACCACGCTTTCCACCCACGATACCAAGCGATCCGAAGACGTCCGCGCCCGCCTCGCCGTCATCACCGAAATGCCATCGCAATGGAAAAGTGCGGTAAATCGCTGGTCGAAGATGAACGCGTCCTGGCGCACCCACGATTACCCCGATCGCAACACCGAGTTCTACCTTTACCAGACACTCGTTGGCGCATGGCCCATCGCGAAAGAACGTGTCCTCGCGCACATGGAAAAGGCAACACGCGAAGCCAAGCAGATGACAAGCTGGACCCAGCAGAACAAGGAATTCGAAGATGCTCTGCGCCGGTTCATCGAAAGAATCCTCGAATCCGAAGCCTTTGTCGCCGAAGTTGATCGCTTTGTGGAACGCATCGTAAACCCGGGCCGCTTCAACAGCCTTGCTCAAACATTGCTGAAATTCACGGCTCCGGGCGTGCCCGACACGTACCAGGGCTGCGAGCTTTGGGATCTTAGCCTCGTCGATCCTGACAATCGACGGCCTGTCGATTTCAACGAGCGCCGACGATTGCTGGCCGAACTCGTGAATGGAATGGACCTCGAACAAATCTCGCACCGCTCCGACAGCGGCTTGCCTAAACTCTGGGTCACTCATCAGGCGCTTTGTCTCCGTCGCGATCACCCGGAATGGTTTGGCGATGGAGCAGCCTACTCTCCGCTCTTTGCCGAGGGCCAGAAAGCCGACCATCTCATCGGTTTTCTCCGCGGCGATTCGGTCGCCGTATTCATTCCTCGCTGGCCGATGAAGCTTGCCGGCAAGTGGGGATCGACTGCCGTCGACCTGCCGCCGGGAGGCTGGACCAACCTGCTGACGCGGGAAGAGATGGCTGGCGGCAAGGTGCGAGCCCAGGCCCTGTTTGAGCGCTTTCCCGTGGCGCTTCTCGTACGGGAGGCCGCCTGACGATGCATCGGTTCGAGGTTTGGGCGCCATTCCCCGGCAAAGTTGCCGTGCAACTGGATGATGCGAAGCTTCCCATGCAGGGGCCCGACGAGCAGGGCTGGTGGCGCCTCGATGTGGCCGACGCTCATGCAGGATCGGACTACTCCTTTCTGCTCGATGACGACCCCAAAGGCTATCCCGACCCGCGCTCACAATGGCAGCCCCAAGGCGTTCATTTGCCCTCGCGCATCTACGACCAGAATGCTTTTCAGTGGACCGATCAGGAATTTCGCGGCAACGATCTAACCCACGGCATCGTCTACGAACTTCACACCGGAACATTCACCCCGGAAGGGACTCTCGACGCGGCGATGGGCAAGCTGGATCACCTCATCGATCTTGGGATCACCCATGTGGAGTTGATGCCCGTAGCCTCCTTTGCTGGACGACATGGCTGGGGCTACGATGGCGTTTCGCTGTTTGCGGTGCATGAGCCCTATGGCGGCCCCGATGCGTTAAAGCGCTTCGTCAACGCGGCCCACTCAAAAGGCCTGTCAGTCTTGCTCGATGTGGTCTATAACCACTTCGGCCCCGTCGGGAATTACACAGGCAAGTACGGCGCCTACCTCACCGAATCGCATCGCACGCCTTGGGGCGGAGCGGTGAATCTCGAAGATGCGTGGTCGCACCAGGTACGCCGCTTCTTCTGCGACAACGCGCTGATGTGGCTTCGCGATTTCCACCTTGACGGCCTGCGCCTCGACGCCGTGCACGCATTCATCGATCGCTCTGCAATTCACTTCCTCGAGCAGCTTGCAACCGAGGTAGATACCCTTCGCCAGGAAGTTCACCTGCCTCTCGTCCTGATTGCCGAAAGCGATCTCAATGATCCGCGCGTCGTCATCCCTCGCGACATGTGTGGACTGGGTATGGATGCCCAATGGAGCGACGACTTCCATCATGCGCTCTTCACCGCTCTCAGCCCCGTGCAACAGGGCGGATACTATGCCGATTTCGGAAAACTTGCCGACCTCGCCAAGGCCATTGAACGCAACTTCGTCTACAACGGAATCTATTCGCCATACCGCAAGCGCATCCACGGCCGGCCGGTCGGCGAAGTTCCGCACCGCCGATTCCTCGGCTACATCCAGAACCACGACCAGGTCGGTAATCGCGCCATTGGCGACCGCGTCCACGAAATTGCCGGACTTGAACGCGCAAAGATTGCCGCAGCAATGGTCCTGCTCGGACCTTTTATTCCGTTGATCTTCCAGGGCGAAGAGTGGGCTGCATCCTCACCCTTTCAATATTTTGCCGACCACGACGATAGGGAACTGGCTCGCCTCGTTTCAGAGGGGAGAAGAAGAGAATTCGCTGCATTCGGCTGGAGTCCCGCGTCCATTCCCGACCCCGAATCGCCGCAGACGTTCGAGCGCTCCAAACTGAAATGGGATGAATTGACAACTGCGGATCACGTCGCAATGTTCGCGTGGTATCGCGATCTCATCCAGTTGCGGAAATCCATCCCGGCCCTCCGTGACGACATGGCCGGCCGCGTTCACGCGCAATTCGACAACCAGGAAAAATGGTTCACGATGCAGCACGGCAACATCGCTGTCAGCTTCAACCTCGCCGACCGCGCGCGTCCGCTTCCGATGGCGCCAGGCGCACGCGTGGCGCTCAGCTCATCCATCGAATCCCGCTCAGAAAACGGCCAGCTTGTTGTCGCCCCGAATTCCGTCGTCGTGATCGAGCTGGATTCCTGACCTACACCGTGGCCTTGGTCGCCCCCGTCGAAACGCCGCCATCCACCAGCAGCGTTTGTCCTGTGATATAGCGGCTGGATTCCGAAGCCAGAAAAACGATCGCGCCATCCAGATCGTCGGGCAGTCCCGTCCGCTTCGCTGGAATGCGATCGGTGATGTAATCCACCCACGCCTTGTTTTCATATAGCACGCGGTTCTGCTGCGTCCTGAACCATCCCGGCGCAAGGCAGTTCACCGTGACGCCCCGGCTGCCCCAGTCATCGGCAAGGCTCATCGTCAGTTGCTTGATTCCGCCGCGGCTCGCGCCGTAGGGAGCGAGGCCCGCAAATCCCGCCACACTCGTCACTGACCCGATGTTGATGATGCGCCCATAGCCCCGCGCCACCATGCCCCGCGCAACCGCCTGCGCCACAAAGAATGCGCCACGCAGATTCGTGTCGAGGATCGTGTTCCAGTCATCCCATGTCACATCAAGTGCCGGCTTGCGGATGTTGCATCCCGCATTGTTGACAAGAATGTCGATCTTACCGAAATGGCCCTCGACGCCGGCAATCGCATTCTGGATGCTGCCGTGATCGCGGACATCGAGAGCCGCGGAGAAAACCCGCCGCCCAATCTCTTCAATCTCTTTCGCAAACTCCGGCAGCGCATCCTCGTGCCGGCTCGTAATCGCAATGTCGGCGCCGGCGCGTGCCAGCGCGCGCGCAAAGTACTGCCCCAGGCCGCGGCTGGCCCCGGTCACAAGCGCAACGCGCCCCGACAGATCAAACAACGCATTCTCCATGTTTCTTCCTCTTGGTTTGATCAGGGCTCAAGGACAACCTTCAGCAGCCCCGCCTCGCGCGCATACAAGCGCTCGAACCATCTGACCCCGTCCTCAAGCGGGGCCTTCGCCGTAATCAGCGGCTCCACCTGGATCGCGCCGCGCGCCATCATGGCAATGCATGCCGGGTATTCTCCCGAGGATGCGCACGAGCCCTGCAGGCGGATCTGACGCGTCACCGTCGACTGCAATCCGAGCTCGACCGTCGGCGCCACATTGCCGACCAGCGTCACCGCGCCGCCTTTTCTCACACTGTCCAGCGCCAGCTTCACCGGGGCAGTCGCTCCCACGCACTCGATCGCAACCTCCGCGCCGCGCCCTTCCGTCAGTTCGAGAATCTCTGGGATGACATTGGATTGCGAATTCAACGTGTACGTCGCACCCAGCCGGCGCGCAAGCCCGAGCCGGGTGTCGTCCAGGTCAACCGAAATCACCTGGCCCGCGCCCGCCAGCTTAGCCGCCTGCAAAACGAGTAATCCGATCATGCCGGCCCCAACCACAATGACTGTGTCATTCAAGGCAATCGGCGTTAGAGACACTGCATGCACCGCGACAGAAACCGCTTCGATCATCGCCGCGTGCGCGAACGGCATGGCATCGGGCAGTGCATAGGCGATCCGCGCGGGCACCGCCACGTATTCGGCAAATGCACCCATGCGCCGGAACATCGGCGTCGAAACTCCAATCACTTCGCGGTGATCGCACAGGTTTACCTGCCCGCGCTCACAAAAGAAGCACTTCCCGCAATACACGGTCGAATCGAACGTCACCCGATCGCCGCGCTTGAAACCCGACACCGCGCTGCCCACCGACTCCACCGTTCCTGCAGCCTCGTGCCCCATTACGATTGGCGGAATCCGGCGCCCGGTGCTGCCGTCGAATCCGTGCACATCGCTCCCGCAGATCCCGCACGCCTCAATGCGAATCAGCAGTTCGTCATCCGCCGGGCTTGGAACCGGCAGATCCTGGATCTCAAGGTTCTTGTAAGCAGAAAGAACGAGGGCTCTCATGCCATCTCCAGTGCCGGCAGTTTCACGCGCCTCTGTGCCTGCGCGCCTTGCCAGATCATCATACTGCGCGCGAAGGCGCCGGCCGCCCCTTCAAACTAGCGATATCACCGCTTCAGTTCAAATGCGCCCTCGAGCGTAGCCAGCGACGAGCCGCCGGCCCAAATCGTGTAACGTCCCGGCTCAACAGCCCATTTGTTTTCGGCATTCCACACCGCAAGCTGGGTTTGCTTCACGTGAAATGTAACCGTCCTCGTCTCCCGCGGCCTCAGGTGGATGCGCTCAAATCCCTCCAACTGCCGCTCAGGCGTTTCCACGCTGCCCACATCCTGGCGCACGTAGAGCTGGGCCACTTCATCGCCCTCCCGTTCGCCCGTGTTCGTTACGTCCACTCTGATCTCAATCTCTCCGGTGCTTCCTTGAGCCGGCGCTTTCGCCACCAGGTGGTCATAGCGAAAGGTTGTGTAGCTCAACCCGAAGCCGAATGGGAACAGCGGCTTTCCATCGTCGTCCACGTATTTGTGCGTGCGCGACGGGTCGAAGTTGTAAAAGTCCGGCAGCTGCCCCGTGTTGCGCGGGAACGTAATGGTCAGCCGGCCCGCCGGATTGTTCTCTCCGAACAGCGTCTCCGCGATTGCCTGCCCGCCAAACTCGCCCGGATACCATGCCTCCAAAATCGCGGGCACATGGTCCTTGGCCCATCCGATGGTCAAAGGTCTCCCGTTTTCAAGCACCAGGATCACCGGTTTTCCAGTTCCCACGACTGCCTCAAGCAGTTCCTCCTGGTTGCCGGGTAAATCGAGATGCGCGCGATCGAAGCTCTCCCCCGAAATCCCCTGCCATTCGCCCAGACCCATGATCACCACGTCTGCGGCCTTGGCTTCGGAAACTGCTCCGGAAACATCATCACCTTGATTGAACGTCACGGACGCCTGCGGCATCAGCTTTCGGATTCCCTCAAGCATGCTGATACGCTCGCCGTTCGATTCGTTTTCGTAGTCGCCATATCGTGCCACATCGGCATTCGGCCCGATGACCGCGATGTGTTTGAGAGCGCGCGAGAGCGGCAGCAGATTCCCATCATTTTTCAGCAGCGTCATCGATTGCCGCGCCGACTCCAGCGAAACTGCAAGATGTTCCGCGGAGCGATGCACACGCGCATTCAAATCCGTATCGACAAACGGATGATCAAAAAGTCCAAGCTCGAATTTCGCGCGCAGCACCGAACCCACCGCTCTGTCGAGATCTTCCTGCGAAAGTGTTCCGTCGCGAACGCAATCCACCAATGCCTTTTGAAAGACCTCATGCTTGAAATCGTAGAACTGCATATCCACGCCCGCTCGAATCGCCTTGCACACAGCGTCCTTTGGAGAAGCCGCCACATGGTGCGTCTCGTAGAGCATCGAAATCGCACCCAGGTCAGACAGCACAAATCCCTTGAACCCCCATTCCCGCCTCAGCACCTGTTGCAGCAGATGTGGGTTGGCAGCCATCGGAATCCCGTCGATTTCGTGATACGCAGCCATCACCCCCATCGCGTGTCCCTCCCGAATCGCAGGCTCGAATCCGCGCAGCATCACCATCCGCACTTCGCGCTCGCCCATGTGCACCGGCGACGTGTTCGTTCCACCTTCCGGCGATCCATGCGCCACAAAATGCTTGGGCTCGGCGATCACATTGTGGTCTGTCGCCAGGCTGTCACCCTGCGCGCCGTGCACGTAGGACAGGCCCATCTGACCGGTTAGGTAGGGATCCTCCCCGAAGTCCTCTTCGACGCGGCCCCACCTTGGTTCCCTTGCCAGATCGAGCACCGGGCCAAGAATCATGTCGGCGCCGGTGGCGCGCACTTCCGACGCAATCGCTGCGCCGGTCTCATCGGCAACCTTTGGGTTCCACGTTGCGGCGAGGTTGATCGGCGCCGGAAACACCGTGCCTGTATTGAATCCGTGCAGTGCCTCCTCAATGAAGATTGCCGGAATGCCAAGCCGGTTGTGCGCAATCACCCATTTCTGAATCGCGTTGGATTGCACCGGCGTCGGATACAGATCGTGAATTCCCCCCACTCCGACACCACCCCACAACGCCTCGGCTTGATCGGGCAGGAAAACCGCATCCGGCGTGGCATGCGTGTCATCCGAGTGCTTGTCCACAAGTGCCGTAGCGCCTGAGTAGAGGTCAAGTTGCCGCACTTTTTCTTCAAGCGTCATCCGCTTCAGCAAATCGGCAATACGCAACTCAATGGGTGCGCTTTGATGTTTGTAAAGCGCGTCTGCCGCCGGCGCCCCGGCTGGCTGCGCCGTGATCTGAATCGGCAACATCATGAACGCGGCCGCGGCCAGGCAGATCGCGGCGATTTTGCGGTTCAACATTCTTGGGATCGAGTGAATCAGTGCGGTGTCGATCCGCCTAGAGTCAGCGGATTCGGAGTATTGGGCGATGAATGGGTGCTGTTGAGCTTTGAGCATATGTCGAACTCGTGCTGCGCGCGGTCCTGCAGCCCCTCCTTGCGATAAATTTGGCCAAGCTTGAAGTGCAGCGCCGAAATGTCGGGCGCCAATTCCACCGCTTTTTCCAACGCAGCCTGCGCCTTGGGCAGATCCTGCTTCGTCGTATACGCCTGCCCCAACTCTTCGTGAACCTTGGGATTCTTCGGCGCCAGTTCGCCGGCTTTCACCAGGTACGGAATCGCCTTGGCTGCTTCGTTCTGTTCCACGAGCAGCGTTCCGAGATTCAGAAAGGGCTGCTCATCCGAAGGCGTTTCGCCCTGCCAGTCGATGGCGGTTTGAAACGCGGCCTCGGCTTTGGCGGTACTGTTCAATTCCTTCCAGCACAGCCCCACGTTGTTTTCGGCTTCGACGTACCGCGGGCGCAGCGTCAATGCATGCTCGAAATCGTCCTTGGCGCCGGTAAAATCGTTCTCGTTGAACTTGGTCCGTCCCAGCAAATACCAGGCATCGGAATCATCTGGCTTTTCCGCGACCACCTCGGCAAACCACTTATGTGCATCGCCAAAATCTCCCAGCAAGACGTAATCCGATGCCACTACCTTCAACTCATCGGCGACGGGACGCCGGTACTTTGCCCCGGCGGTGAATTCCGCCAGCGACTCCTTCGCCTTCTGCTCGCGAAACAGCACGTAGCCTAACAGGAAATGCGCCTCCGCCGAAGATGGTGATTGCCCCACTTCCTTGCGGAGGACGGCCTCGGACTCCGACAGCTTGCCGGCATTCAAGAGCGAACGCGCCTTGGCAAGCTGATCGATTTCCTGCGTAAAGCCGGACGAGTGGGCGATGATGGCAAGAGCCATCACGCATGTGGCGGAACTGAGAGCCATGACTCTCATTTGCCGGTTGGTCCTGGGCAGGATGTCATCTGCGCTTTCAAGCGCTGCAAATCCGCCAGATCGGGCGAATAGATGAGCGCGGTTTGAAGCGTCGCCTGCGCCGCTTGCTCATCGCCGGCAATGCATTCGACTCTCGCCAGGTTCATGGCAAGGCCCGGCACGTCCTCGTTGACTCCAAATGCCTTTTTCAGCATCGAAATCGCATCGTTGAGCTTGCCCTGTCTCGCCAGGAGAATCCCAAGATTCGATTGGGCCGTCAGATCGTTGGGATCGAGCGTCAGCACGCGCTGAAATGCCTTCTCCGCAGTCTGGCTCTCTCCGCGCTCTGCGCTCATGTTGCCAACCGCATCGAGAGCCGCCTTGTCGTTGGCGATGGAATCTCCGAGCGACTTCAGCCGGTCCCACGCTGCTCTTTCAAATTCGCGGTCGCCTTCGAGGAGCAACTGGTAATAAGCCATTGCAAGATCGCGATCCGTTGCTCCGGGAGAGAATACCGGCACAAGATGATCTCCAGCCGCGTTCTCCGCCGCGGGTGCGTTGTCCGGCACGCGTAGGATGCGGTGATCGGTCCACGCCACATGGACAATGTTGCGAGCCACTGCGCGTGGCATGTGGCAGCTCGTGCAGTCCTGGTTCTCGGGATGATGCGTCGCAGCGAACTGCGGCTCGCTATGGCAAGCAAGGCATTTGGCGCGAAAGAACGCCGTTCGATGCTGCGCATCCGGCGTGTAGTGGGGATCGTGGCAGCTGGCACACGACATCTTGTCGCCGCTCCTCCGCTTGCACGTGCTCTGGCTCAGTTGCTCCACCTCGCTGACCCCGCGCGCCGTCAGGTTTGCGCCTGCGCGAACGTAATACGCCAGGTAGGTCGAGATCGAGTCGCCGGGCCGATAATCAAGCGCAGATTTCCCGGCACGCTCGATGGAAACATCCCCCTCAAGATGACAGCTGATGCAGATCGAATCACGTTGGTCTGCATTCAGCCGGGATGGATTCACCATCGCAACTTTGCCGCGGGTTGCAACGTGCCGCGCCGAATCTCCATGACAGTCTTCGCACGTAATGCCTCCATGCAGAAACGGCACGCCCTGGAAGCGGTTCATCGTTCCCGGGTCTCCCGGCTGCACCGAGCTCATGTGGCATCGCATGCATCCACTCGCCATGGATAACGGCGGCGGTACCTGCTTCATCTCCTCGAGGCCGGGCTTCATGTCGTAACTCTGCGATGCCGCATACCATGCAATTGGAGACTCGAACAGGTAGCTCCCAATGGAGTAGAGATACGTCGTGCCTAGATGCCCCGAACCCAGAAAGTAAGTGAGTTTCCGCGAAATCGGTGCGCCCGTTGTCCCCGGCAGCTCATACGCGAGAGTCGCGTACCCCTTATCCGAGGAGATCGTGTACTCGACCCCCGTCGTTTTCTGTAGGAATGTGCCCGTCCGCAGTTCATCGGCGGCAGCGCCGCTGGCATTGGCCATCGGAGTGGCCAGGTACTTCCGGTAAATCTCGGCATGGCACTTTGCGCAGCTGGCGTCCGCCTCTCGCACTGGAGTTGCCTGGCCAGAAGTAAGCAACGGAAGGACAATCGCCAGGGCCCCAAAAGCGCACCCCATCGCGACCTGCGAAAGGAGGCCTCTAGTGCGCAGTGCTCTTGATGGCATTGGCATCGTTTGCCTGCTGGGCAACCGCGGCGCTGGCTTCACGCTGCAAGGTCCCATAGGTGCGCATTTCCTGTTGCGCCTCGGCGCTCTTGCCCTCAGCGCGGTAGACGGCAGCCAGAAGGAAGTGAATCGTCGGCTCCCGCGGGCTTTCTTTTACAGCCATCAGCAGATCGGGCAGAGCGTCGGTCTGCTTGCCCAGGCGCACTAAAGCCCTTGCCCGGTCGACGCGTGCCTGCATCAGGTTAGGACACTGCTCGATCGCGCGATTCACCTGGGTCAGCGCGTCGTCGGTGGAATCATTGGCTTCGAGCATCGAGTTGGCCAATTTCCAGCGCGCGATGCAGTTGTTGGGATCGTTCTCGAGTTCCGACTGAAACTCCGCTTCCGCTGACTGCCATTTGCCGATGTACCAGTACGCCTCGCCCATATGCATGTGCGTTCCCGGCTGATGCGGCGCCATATCGATCGCCTTCTTGTACTCCACGAGCGCCAGGTCGTAGTTGTGCATGCTGGCGTCGATCTCTCCCGCAATCTCGTGCGCAACAACCGAGTTCGGGTCGATCTCTTGCACCTTGGCCAAAGCATCTTCCGACATTTGCAGGTAGTTCTTGCCCAGCATGTACCAGGCTTGCTGGTCCTTAGGATTGCGCTTCAAATAGTCGTTCAGATACTCCGCCGCATCGTTGTACTTCTTCAGGTTGATCAAAGCGTGAGCCAGCATGATCTCGATTCCGTTGTCAGTCGGATCAGCTTTAAGGGCCGCGCGAAGAAGAGGCTCGGCCTTCTCATCCTGGCCGAGCTGGAAGTCGCTCATGCCCAGCATCGCCGAAGCTGTCGGCATCTTGGGATTGATTTGCAGCCCACGCTCCAAAACTTCCGCCGCATGCGGGTAATCATGCGAGTTGAAATAAAGCATTCCGAGGTTGTTGTAAGCGGCCGCCAGGTGCGGCGCGAGCTTGATCATGGCGCGATACTTTGCGACTGCCGTCGCGGTGTCGCCGCTCTGCTGCGCTGCCTTTGCCTGGGAGTACAAGGTTTGGACTTCGGGTGTCACCTCGTCGGACGCCTGCAGGGCATGACCCCGATTTGCCTGGAAAAGAAGCGCGACAGCCAGCAAACACGGGACCCAGCGAAACAGCCGAGGGCGCCGGACCTTGTTCATGATGGAGCGATTATAAATGATTACCACTCGCTCCGGAGCCGCGCAAACACTGCGCAAATCGAACGCTGCCCGGCCCTTTCAGGATGCTCTTGCCCTGCGTCGTGAAAACCATCGCAAAGAAAAAGCCGGGCTGCTTGGGGCAGCCCGGCGTAGTCAAGTGATGCATGCGGTGCAGGCTGTGATACAGCCCGAACCGCAGAGTTCAGAATTCCAATCGGAATTGGACCTGGCCTTGTCGGTTCGAGATGTTCGAACCTTCCGAAGTGATCTGACCGAAAGTGCCATCGCTGGCGTTGTTATCCGGTCCATTAAAGATCGTTCGGTTGAAGGCGTTGAAGTAGTCGACCTGGAGAATGCCCTGGAATCGCTCGCCCATGTAGAAGTGCTTGCGCGCGTTCAGGTTCTCACTGTAGTAAGGAGCATTTCTCAATCCAGAGTAGTTGCGCTGAGCGTCGCCGATCACATACTGCGATGAGGTGAGAGTGAACGCCTGCGGGTTGTACATCTGCGCAACTGTCTTCGTGCCGGACAGGAAGTAATCCTTCGCGCGGCTGTACGAGGCAGTGCTGATTGAGACGGACGGGTTGCGGTCCGGACGATCAAAGCCGTTCGGGAACGGAGAGCCGTTCTCGTAAACGCCGTTGGCCGTGCCGGCTTCGTAGTCAAGAATCCAGCCCACCTGCCAGCCACCCAGCAGGTTGCCCGTGACATGGTTGTTGAGGTACTTCTTGCCTGGGCCGATCGGCAGCTCATACGTTCCGCTGACCTTTAGCGTCTGCGGCTCGTCGGAGTTGGAGATTGCCCATTCCGGCTTCTGGTTGTACTTGTTGATGCCGCCCGAAGTGAAGCTCGAGAAGCCGCTGCTCGTGTTGTCGTACAGGCGGGAAAGTGTATAGCCCGCGAGGAACGACAATCCGTTGCTGTAGCGCTTTTCCACTTCAATCTGCGCGCTGTTGTAATACGTTGTGCCCGATCCTTCAAAGTTGTTGAAGATGTACGAGAATTGAGGATAGGGAACGAGAGACTGTGCCACGGTTGAGCTTCCGCCGAAGTCGTTCACGAAGGTGGCATACGGAAGACTAAAGCCATCCGCTACCGCGCAGTCGTTGCCGCTTGGGCTGAAGTCGTCAGAGAGTACCGAGTTCCCCGGGTTGCCCTCTGCCGCCTGGCAAGCGCTCAGCACGCCTCCATACTGCGCATCGAAGGCGGGATCCATCTGGTCGATGCGGTTGTTCTGGCTGGGCAGGTGGATGATGCGGTTGCCTGCATAAGCCGCCGTGATCAGCATGTTGTAAGGCAGCTCGCGCTGGAGGTTCACGTTCCACTGCTGGCTGTATGGAGCGAAGCCGTCCTTCCTGCTGAAGGCGTCGACCGTCGTTCCGTTGCCGAGGCTTGGGTTGAATGGTGTGGGGTTCAGAGCAGGGATTGCATTCGTATCCCAGCTGCCGAACGACGAGGTATTGCTGCCTGTGCTGTTGCGTGTGAACGAGCCGCTCAGCAGTTTCGCATAGTTGACCGCGACCTTGCTGGTGCCGTATTCATACGCGCCGCCATCGAGGAACGCGACATCAAGACCGCCTTGAACCACCATCTTGTTGCTCAGCTTGTAAGCGAACCCCAAGCGTGGTCCGAAGTGGCCCCAGTGCGTGTCGGCCCGGGTGTAGCCGGCGCAGCCCGTGCAGTTGCCGAACTTCGTGAGTGCACCGGGAATGCCGGCCGCCGGGTTGGTGCCCGGGGTGTCGGGATCGAAGTAGACGATCGCGTTGCTGTTCTCGGTGAACGGCACCTGGATATCCCAGCGGATGCCGACGTTGACCGTCAACCGCGGAGACAGCTTGATGTCGTCCTGAACATAAGGCGCGAAAAGACGGTTGCGAAGATACAGACCCTGGGAATTGCTCCGCACCGCAAAGTCGGGAATACCAACCATGAAGCTGGCAAACGCGCTGCCATAGCTTCCGAAGCAGTTTGTTTTCCCGTCCTGGCAAATCACGTTGGGATTGGAGGTCGTGCGCTGGCTGAAGGCAAACTGGCCGCCTTCCTGCTGCTCTTCGTTATCGTCCTGATACGAACGCCGGTACTCACCACCGATGTTGAAGGTGTTGCGTCCCTTCGTCCAGAGCCAGTTGTTGACGACCGAGATCCCGAGCTTGCGGTTGATCGACGAGAACCAGGAGCCCTGCGTGCCCCAGGAGGTCAGGGAATGCTGGCCGTCCCAGGTAATGTACGGCGGAATGTTTTCGCCGTTCACAGCCGGGAACGAGTAGCCCTTGGTGATGTTGTACTGGTCGTTGATTTCGCCGATCCAGCCCAGGCCGGCGGTCATCACCAGGTGCGAACTGAGAGCGTTGCTGTAGTTCAGCAGGAATACGCTGCCCAGCGCGGGTTCATACTTCTGGCTGTTGAGCGGGTTCGGAGAAAGCACCAGCGGAGGATTGTCAAACGAGTAGTTGCTGAAGCTGTTCCGCCACTGGCTGTAGTGCAGGCTCTGCGTCGGCGTCAGGTTGTGGTCGACCGTAAAGCCCCACACGTGCTGGATGTGCGGGTTGATGAAGGGCGTGAAGCTCTTGTTGCTGTCCAGGCCGCCCGCGCCGCTGCCCGTGCGGTCCGGATTCGGAATCGATGGAATCAGGATCTGGGAAGTCGCGCTGATGCAGTTCGCTGGAATGACATTTCCCGGGAACTGCTGGCCCGGAGTGAGACCGTTGCAGCTGAATCCCGGTGGAACATAGATCGGGAGGACCAGCGTGTTGCCCGTAGAAGGATCGGTGCCGACAAAATCGCTGAAGTCGCCGGTCTTCTCCAATGCCGTTGGTACGGTGGAGGAGTCGGTGTCTTCGCTGTTCTGCTTGTACCACTCCTGAGCGTAATAGCCGAACGTCTTGTCGTGGCCGTTGTAAACGTGCGGTATCCAGATCGGGCCGCCCACGGCGAAGCCGTAGTTGTTTTCGTGGTCTGTCGGAGCAATGTTCCGGGTGTTGCCCGAGTTCCATGCCGGGCCGTTGAAGAATCCAACCGAGTCAAAGAAGCTGTTGCGGTTGATCTCAAAAAGATCGCCGTGATAGTGGTTTGTGCCCGAACGCATCTGATACGTCAACGCGCCCTGGCCTAGACCGTACTGCGCGGAGAAGGTGGAACGCTCCACCTTGTACTCTTGCACCAGTTCGTACGGCGGATTGAAGTTAGTTGTATAGCCTTCGGTTTCCGGCTGAGGCGTTGGAATACCGTTGTAGACGATTTCCTGCTCGAAGTCGACGCCGCCGCTCACGCGGTGCGAAAACGTGTTGCCGGTAGTTCCGGGAGCCATGAATTGCAGCTGATCAACCTGCCGGCCTCGGCCCGAAACTTCTTCCGGAAGCGCAGCAACCACGACCGGTTCGATCGTGCTGCCCAGTTCCGGCTGCGTCGTGTTCAGCGCGATCTCTTCGGCGGTCACCTGGACCGTTTCGTTCGTCGCGCCTGGTGTCAGGGTGAAGTCGATGGTGGCTGCCGTGCTGACTTCAATCGGAATATCCTTCTTCACTTCCTTCTTGAAGCCGCTGGCATCGATCGACACGGTGTAATGTCCCGGAAGGATACCCTTTTCAGAATATGTTCCGGCGGAGCTGGTCACCGTGTTGAAAGAGCTGCTTGTGTCTTGATTGGTGATCGTCACCTTGGCGTTTGCAACCACAGCACCGCTGGTGTCGGTCACCGTACCGGTGACGGCAGCGCTGGCCTGCCCCAATGCAACCCGGGGAGCCAACGACACCATCGATACGATTGCGAATGTGACTGCGAAGGCAATCCATGGAATCGGGATTGACAGACGCCGCCGAGGACTCTCCTGATGAATGGGTTTGGATCTCACTTGGTCTCCTTCATGGTGTTAAAGCCCCTTGCATGCCGAACCTTCAGCATGGGCAAGACGCCAACATTTTCCGGCCTGTTGTCGTTTATCGTGATGGAATCGATACCATCAGGACTGGTAGCGATTCCATAGCGGCCCAATGTACTTCTTGTTGGATGGTAATGTCAAGTGGATTTTTCTTTCTACACTTTCCCATATATCTTGACCTCGGCCGCCCCCTCACTGAAATGGGCCGATGCGTCTAAGTAATGCGATTTGCAGGAGATGCGAGGGACAGGTGACAGCCCTGATTCCCCAACTAAGACCTGCCCGCCGGCACCCTATTTGCCGGCCCCTTCGACCGGCTCATCCACCTGAACCTGCCGGTCTCCCTGGACATTGGTGAGTGTCTGCACGATGCCGCTGGGCCAGCGAATCTCAATCTGGTTCGCCACCGCGCTCGTCCCCAATCCGAAGTGCACACGCGGGTCGCTGGCCGACATGTAGCCGCTCGAGGTTGTAGCCGTCACCCACTGCGATCCGGCCGCCGTCGTCACCTTCACCACCGCTCCGATCCCGTCCCGATTGCTCTTGTGCCCGGTCAGATGCAACGTGATCCAGTGATTTTTCGTCTCGGTCAGGTTCAGCAGCACGTGGGCAGGTCCGCCATTCGTGCTCACCACGGCATCCACCCTTCCATCGTTGTTGATGTCCCCGATTGCCATCCCACGGCCCACCCATGCATCGTGGAAGATGTCGCCCGACACACCCGAAACATCAACGAATTTCTTTCCGGTGTTCCTGAGCAGCAGCATCGGCTCTTTGTAGTGCAGCATCGGCGACACGACCTCGATGTTGTCCATATCGTGTCCCTGCGCGATCAGCAGATCCTTCCAGCCATCGTTGTCGTAATCCATGAAGCGCAGGCTCCAGCCGGAGTGGTATTGCGAGATGCTCGCCAGGCCCTCCCCGAGCGACGTGTAGTCGAAGGTTTCATCATGATTGTTGCGATAGAGCGCATACACCTGCCGTGCCAGGTCCGTCACCACCAGATCCGGCCAGCCATCGTTGTCATAATCGGCAAAGTCGATCCCCATGCCCGCGTAGGTCTGCCCCTCCGCGTTCACCGCAACGCCTGACTCGAGCCCAACTTCCTCGAAGGTTCCATCCGGCTTCTGGTGAAAAAGAAACTCCGGCATTGAGTCATTGGCGATAAACACATCGATGCGGCCGTCCTTGTCAAAGTCGGCGATGGCAATGCCCAGCGCCTTCGCCGGCTTATCGAGCCCCAGCTTGTGCCCGACCTCCGTGAAGTGCCCCTTTCCGTCATTGTGATAGACCAGAGTCGTGATCGGCGGAAACACATCGGGGTGGCAGATCCCGCGATACCCTTCGCGATGCTCTCCGCACCACACGTCATTCCAGTCCCAGGTCACGTAGCGGTCGACAATGAGATCAACCAAGCCGTCATTGTCCAGATCCACCCAGCTCGCTGAGCTCGACCATCCTCCGCCGCCCACGCCGGCTTTGTCCGTTACATCGGTGAACGTGCAGTTGCCATTGTTGTGATAAAGATGGTTGCTCCCGTAGCCCGTGACAAACAGGTCCTCATTGCCGTCATTGTCGTAGTCCGCTACCGCGACCCCCATGCCGTATCCGACACCCTGCAGCCCTGCTTTTTCGGTGATGTCCTCAAAAGTCCCGTCCGGCCTCTGGTGATAGAGACGGTTCCAGTATTCCGGTCCCGTCTTCTGCGGAATGAAACCGGGTGGCGTGGGATCGGTGTACGGCGCGCCATTCACCAGGAAAATATCGAGACGCCCGTCATTGTCGCAATCGAACAGCGCCACCCCGGACCCCATGGTCTCCAGCAGATACTTCCGCGAGGTGTGCAGCGCGTAATGCTGAAAATGCACGCCGACCTTGTCGGTCACATCCACGAACTTCGCCGGCACCAGGTCAGCCGATGCCGCCTTTGCCGATGGTCCCGGCGCCTGTCCGTACAACGCAACCGGCGCGATCACGATCGAGAGCAATCCCAGTCCGGCCAGGCCCGCGTTCAAGACCAACCTCACTGTTTGCTCCCCATGTTCGACTTCGCCTGCGTCGCCTCAGGAACCGCGCACGGCTTCCCGCCGCACAAAGCACCGGTAATGCCTTCACCCTCGCTCACGGTGTAAATCCGGTCCACGGCCGGCAGCTTGACAGTTTCCTTCGCGCCGGACGGCCAGTGAATCTCAGCAGTGCCAGGGTCGGTGGCATCTCCCAGCCCAAAATGCAGGCGAGGATCGTTGGTCGAGACATAGCTGCCGCCGCTGATCACATCGCGGCGCTGGCGCATGTTGTTGGCGCTCAAGTAGACCGTTGCGCCCACGGCATCTCGCGGACTCTTCGCCCCGCCTACCAGCTTCAGTTCCACCCAGTGGTGATGATCGGCATTCACGTTGCGCAACAGCACTGGTGGTCCATCAATCGGACTGATCACCACGTCGATCTTGCCGTCATTGAACAAATCTCCAAACGCCGCGCCGCGCCCCGAGGTCACAACCGCCAGGCCTGTCCCGTTCACCGGCGGAACCACTTCGAATTTCCCGTTGTGCGCGTTGTGAAACAACAGCGGCCGCTGCGCATACGACGTGCCCCAGTCTTCGTGATCGGCCGCTGGATAGATATGGCCATTGATGAACATCAGGTCCAGCCAGCCATCGTTGTCGTAATCCAGGAATCCCGTCCCCCACGATAAGAATGGAATCGAAATCTTGCCGATTCCGGTCGGCATGGAGACTTCGCTGTAGCTGGCCCCGCCCTCATCCCGAAACAGCAGTTTGGCTTCGCTTGAAAAATCACTGATCCCGAAATCGAGCTTGCCATTATTCAGATAATCACCCACGGCGACCCCCATGGCTGCCACTTCTCGACCATCCTCATTCAACCCGAATCCCGACGCATAGCTCGCGTCGTCAAATGTCCCATCGCCGCGATTGATGTAGAGATAACTGAGCGTCGAGTCGTTGGCCACCAGAAGGTCCGGCTTCCCATCGCCGTTCACATCCACAAATACCGGAGTGATCCCGTAGTAGCGATTCTCCTTGTCTGAAACCCCCGCCTTGTCGCTCACATCCGTGAATGTGCCGTCGCCATTGTTGTGAAACAGGTGGTCCGGTTCACCCTCCAGGTTCCGCGGCCCGCACATGACCGATACGCCGCGAAACTCGCAGTACGAATAGCCGGTCGCCTTCGTCTTTTCATACGGCAGATTGTCGCGGTCGAAGTGAACGTAGCCCGCCACAAACAGATCGAGCTTTCCGTCTCCGTCAAAGTCGCCAAACGTGGCGCCCTGCGACCAGTTGCCCAATGTGACGCCCGCCTTCTCCGCTACGTCCGTAAATGTTCCATCGTGGTTGTTGTGATACAGGCGGTTCTTGCCCCAGTTCGAAACGTAAATATCGGGCCAGCCGTCGTTGTCGTAATCGGCAATGGTCACGCCGAAGCCCCATCGGTCGTTGGTCACGCCGGCCTTGGCCGCCACATCCGTGAAAGTCCCATCGTGGTTGTTATGGAAGAGCGCCGCATGCGGCGGAGTTGTCTTGCCATCCATCGCGTTGAACGTGGACCCGTTCACGAGATAGATATCCATCCACCCATCGTTGTCGTAATCGATCAGCCCCAGGCCCGACCCGTTCGTGTCGATGATGAGTCGCTTATCCGGATTGCCCATCACGTGCGACCAGCCGGCAAGTCCCGCGGCTTTGCTCACGTCCTGGAACACCACCGGGCCCGAGTCCACAAATCCGCCCGCGGTGATGGGCCGCTTCTGCGCGTCGTAGATGGGCCGCTCGCCCGCTCCCGAATTGCTGCCCATGCTCGACACACGTTTCGGAGCTTCCTGACCATGCAGAAGCGGAATCGACATAAGCATTGCAGCCAGAAGAGGGATCGGCCAACCGCCAGGACCACCGGACCGCGCCAACAGGGCTCCCTCCAAGCTAAGAGTCTATCGCAGGGTTCAAAGCCTTGCCGGGCCGGACTCGACAAGTCTTCGTCCGCATGGCGATCAGCGGCAGGCCCTTCCCTCGCACAGCGCCCCAATCCCTTTTCCCTCGGTAATCGTGTAAATCCGGTCCGCCATTGGAGGTTTGACCGTCTCCTTTTTCCCCGACGGCCAGTGAATCTCCACCGAATCGATCTTCGTTGTCTCGCCCAGTCCGAAGTGAATCCGCAGATCATTCGATGAGAGATAACTCCCGCCGCTCAGCACGTCGCCTCGCTGCCGAACGCCGCCTGCCGTCAGGTACACCGTGGCTCCCACCGCATCGCGAGGACTCTTCGGCCCGCCCACCAGTTGAAGTTCCACCCAATGGTTGTGATCGGGGTTGACGTTGCGGAGCAGCACCGGCGGACCATCCAGGTTGTTGATTACCACGTCGATCTTGCCTTCGTTGAACAGGTCGCCAAACGCTGCTCCACGACCCACGCAGGTTGTCGCCAGCCCGGTTCCTTCCACCGCAGGCACCAGCTCAAATTTCCCGTTATGCAGATTTCGGAACAGCAGCGGGCGCTGCGCGTAGCTCATGCCCCAGTCAGGATGCTGATCCACCTGGGGGTACACGTGCCCATTCACTACCAGCAGGTCTTTCCAGCCATCGTTGTCGTAGTCGAGAAAACCATCTCCGAAGCCCACAAACGGAACCGATGGCGGCCCAAGCCCCGACTGATCGCTCACATCCTCGAAGTTCCCCGTCCCATCGTTGCGAAACACCACATTGGAATCATCGGAGAAGTCCGTATTCACCAGGTCCATGTGCCCGTTGTTTTCATAATCCCCGGCAGCAATCCCCATGTTCGAAACTTCGCGCCCCTCCGCATTCAGCGCATAGCCGCTCATGTAGCTCGCATCCGTAAACGTCCCGTCGCCTTTGTTGAGATAGAGATAATTTGGGGTCGAGTCATTCGCCACTGCCAAATCCGGCTTGCCGTCGCCGTTCACATCGACAAACAGCGCGCCCAGCGCATAGAACCCGTTCGGATCGCTCACGCCCGCCTTCTTGCTTACATCCGTAAACGTGCCGTCGCCGTTGTTATGGAACAAATGATCCCCGGCGCCCTGCAATCCCCGTGGTCCGCACATGATGTTGAGCCCGCGGTACTGGCACGACGCAAAATTCATGCCCCTCGTTCCCGCCACTGGCGGATTGGCGAAGTCGTAGCGGATATATCCGCCGACAAACAGGTCGAGCTTTCCGTCCCCATCAAAGTCGCCCCAGGTCGCGCCCGTATGATCCACAACTGTGCTGCCAGTGCTTTCGTCGAGCGCCACGCCCGCCTTCTCCGCTACATCGCTGAACGTGCCATTGCGATTGTTGTGGTAGAGCCGGTCCTTCCCAAGATTCGTCACGTAAAGATCCGGCCAGCCGTCGTTGTCATAATCTCCAACCGCGCAGCCCAGCCCCCACCGGTCGTTCGCGACGCCGGCCTTCTGGGTCACGTCGGTAAACGTGCCATCATGATTGTTGCGAAAGAGCGCAGCATGCGGCGACGGCGCTTTGCCCGCGAGCGCCTCCTGCGTCGATCCGTTCACCAGGTAAATATCAAGCCAGCCGTCGTGGTCGTAGTCGAGCAGGCAAACACCCGACCCCTTCGCCTCGATGATGACCTGCTTGGACGGCGTTCCCGTCACGTTGCGCCACGCGGACAGCCCCGCCTGCGCCGTCAGGTTCAGGAAAACAATAGGGCCTTTCTTGACCGTGCCGCCTGCGGTGATCGGCCGATGCTGCTCGTCAAACTGCGCGCCTTGCGCAGCACCGCTGGCCATGCCGGACTGATTCTGTCGCGGCGCCGGCTCATTCACCTGCGCCCACGCGCCCAGCGCGCTCAGCAACCACATCCCGGCCGCCACGCCGCCCCACAGAATACACACACCCCGCAACAAGGTTCTCCTCTGCTCGCAGTGTATCGTTTCGCTTGGATCAAAACGCCACGAAGTCCTGTGGCGTGCGCACCGGCTCCTGCGATTCGTACCGCGCAAGGTGGCGTCGCAGAATCGCGGCAAACACCGCATCTTTCTGCTCGATTTCCGTCAGCGCCAGCTGCTCCGCTTTCACCGCCGCGGCAAAATTGCCGGCTTCCGCGTAGGCCGCGGAAAGCGTGTCAAGCATTCCCGGATCCCGATCGGCGCTTTCTTGTTCTGCTCGCTGGGCAAGCTCCAGCGCCGCCTTGCCGTCGCGAACCGACGCATCCGGGCACGTCGCAAGCAGGCTTGCCGCCAAAGTCAGTGCGAGCTTTCGCCGCGGATCCTGCTTCAGAGCCAGCCGCAACTCCGTGATCGCCTCGCCATATTGCCCGCCGAGATAGAGCACGTAGCCCAGATCCTCATGTCCCTGCGCAAACTCCGGGCGAATGCGCACTGTGTTGCGCCAAGCCTCGGCTGCCTCGTTCAGCCGGTTTTCCTTCACCAAAACGATGCCCAGGTTGTAGTAGGCCTCGAAGAAGTCCGCGTCGCGATATGTCGCTTTTTGAAAATAGGGAATCGCCTCATTTCCGCGCCCCATCACACCAAGCACGATCCCGATCCCGTTGTTCGCTCGCGCGTCCTTGGGATCCATCGCCAGCGCACTACGCCACTTCTCCAGCGCGCCCGCGTTATCGCCTTTGCTCTGCAACTCCATCGCTTCATCGACAACGCGATAAAAATCGGAGGCCGGCACATCGATGCTCTCGATCCCCGCCGTGTTCACAAACTCCGGGATGTTCACGGCGCGGTTGGCTGCGGCAGCGTTATCAATATAGATAGGCGGGCTATCGTTGCCCTGCGCATCGATATGCGTCAAGAACATCTGCGTATAGGGCGAGCGGCTCTTCGACGAGAAGACCATCCAGCGCCCGTTCGGCGAAAAGCTATGCCATGAATTCATCCGCGATGTGTTGCAGCGCATGCGCCGCGCCACTCCTCCCGCCGCCGGCACGATGTACAGTTCGCTATCGGGCCGCATCAGCTGGCCGTTCTTTGCCTCTACAAACACGATCCACTTGCCATCCGGCGAGACCTTGGGGAAGCTGTTGCTCATTCCATTGTTCGACGCGCCGGGGATCGGCTCGGCTTTCCCGCCCTTTCCCTCATGGAACGGTACCCGATAAAGGTCGTACTGGATCCGTGTCTCGTTCGGATCGTTCGCGGCCGCCGGCATCGCTTGCCCTTGCTTCTCCGGATCGCGCGCTTTGGCCCGCGCAAACACGACATACTTCCCGTCGGGACTCCACACCCCATCCGTTTGCACATATTGCGGATCGTCCGCTCCCGGCAGCGCTTGCCTTCTCCCTGTCGCGCGGTTGTACCACGCCAGAATCCCGCGCGTTGGATAAAAGACCTGCAGAAATCCGTAATCCTTGAAATTCACCACGAAATACGAGCTGGGAATACTTTGATCCCGCCCCGCCAACGTCGACAGCACATACCGGCCATCCGGCGAAACCTGCGACATGAACCCCACCCGCGACTGTCCTACGCTCAGATCGGTATTCCACGAAATTGTGTCCTCGGTGCGTATCGACATGTGCTGCGCAACCGGAACTATGGCGTAAAGGCCTTTGTCATTGCCCGGACCATCCACATCCATCCCCATCGTCTTTCCATCGCGTGAGAAGGAATGGCAATTCCCGCACGTGTGCAGGCCGGTCATCACCACCTTGCTCTCCGGCTGGCCGATGTCGCGCACGCGCCAGTTGATCAGATAGAGCAGCGACGGCGACAGCGGCTGCACGATCCCTTTCTTTCCCTCCGAAGGCATCAGCGGCACGTCACGATAGAAAATCTGTCCGTCCACCGGATCTCGCGACGTTGAAAGCGCAATCTCGCCTCTCGAAACGTCGCTCCCCTTCGCATCGACTCCCACGATGGCCACGCGCGCCGGCCGATCCAGCGAGCGGCGCTTGATCTCCGACCAGACATCAGCGGCCGGTTTCCAGGTGTGCGCCGATGCCTGCTCTGCAGTCAGCTCGGGCAATTTATTACTGCTCGCAATGCAGCGTTCATCGATCGCCCCGATTCGCATTCGCTCGCCGTTGGCCCTCGCGTGCAACGGCTTCTCGCCATCCCCAAAGACAACCTCGATTCGCCATTCGGTCACAGACACTCTGTCGTCGTGCCACATAAACGTCGGGGGCGTGATTTCTCTCGGAAAGATGGAGCCATCCTGCGGATAGTCGATCCGGATTGCCGCATTGCTCATGGGCTGCAATCCGCGCTCGACTGCCAGCGCCCGCACCAGCCGGAACGCAACATCTTCCCGATGGTTTCTGGCTTGGCACAAAGAGTTGTGAGAAGGGAAGAGCGTCAGCGAGAAAACCGCTCCTGCAAAGCCGGCAGCAAAGGGTCGGAACATCGTGCAGTCCCAACAGCTCGTAATCTCAGTTTCCGGTCGCCGGACTGCCCACCTCGCGCAGGCCAGCGATCCGCAAAAAATCAGCGGAAACCTGGAAAATGCTTGATTTGACTGTTAACTCCGATTCTGCTGCCCTCGTTGCTGCAGTGTCAAACGCACCTCGGTGCTTCCTGGCGCGTTCCGAATAGAAAAGGCGCTTATCTCTCATCAAATCCAGCAGCATCACCCGTCGGTTATACTCCCGGTGTTGTTCGAATCATCCATCGGGTCATGCCATGTCTATCCCCTTCTATTTGTTTCGCCTCCGTTCATCGCTCTGTCTGGCCCTCTGTTGTTCAATCCTCCCGGCTTTCGCACAGTCTGCATCCTGCCCCGCAGTTCCTGCCCACGACCCAACACCCGCCGACTCCGCGTACGCCAATGGCGACTATCCAAACGCCGAGAATCTCTACACCCAGGCTCTCGCGCAGCATCCCGACGACGCAGCCATAGGCGAGGCCCTCGTCCATCTGCTGCTCGTTGAGGCCAAGTTCCCTCAAGCATCCACCCGGGCCGCCGCCATCATCGCAAAGAGCCCCAACTCCGCGCCTGCTCTCACCGCGCAGGCTGAGGTGGAATATCGACTCGGCCAGCCTTCGCTCGCCGCAAAAGACATCGACAATGCTCTCGCTACCGATCCTTGCTATGCGCCCGCGCATCTCGTCCGCAGCCGCTTGCTGCGCATTCAATCGATGTACGCCTCGGAGCGCGCCGAGATTCAACGCGCCTACGACATCGATCCCAACAACCCCGACATCCAACGCGCCTACCAGGGCATCGTCTCGCCTGCAAACGAAATCCAGAGCGTCACCGATTCGCTCAAAACCATGACCAACCTCGATGCCGGCACAAAAACGAAGGCCGAAGACACAGTGCACTCGATGATGCCTCTGCTCCACGAGTATTCGCAGACTTGCCAGGTGCTCCCGGCCGCTGATCCGATCGAGTTGCCGCTCATACCCTCGATGCCCGATCCCAAGCACATCGTCGGCTACAAAGTCGACGTGCAGCTCCCGCAGAGCAAACTCAGGCTGCTCGTCGACACCGCCGCATCGGGCCTCTTCATCACCAAGGCAATTGCCGATCAGAATGGTTTCAAGCAGGGACCCAATGATCCCGCGGGCACCGTCCACGTCGACAGCTTCCGCGTTGGTTCACTCGAGTTTCGCGATTGCGTGGTCGGCGTGAGCAACGCTGCATTTGAAGGCAACTCCGACGGTTTCATCGGAACCGACATCTTCTCGCAGTGGATGATCACCCTTAATTTCCGCGAGCAAAAAATGGTGCTGTCATCCCTGCCGAAGGAACCCGGCGTTCTCCCGGCCGACCGTCCCGCCACACCCGACCTGGCAAACTTCGCGCCGGTCTACCGGCGACGTCAGTACCTCCTCGTTCCCATCACGTTCAAGGACAATTCCCAGAAGCTCTTCGCTCTCGCCACGGGCATGTTCTACAGCGCCATGACACTCGATGCCGCGCATTCGGTATCGAACATGAAAGTCAACTTCACCAACAGCGAGCAGACCATCTCTGGCGCGAAAGCCCAGTTCTATCGCGAAGTCTTCGACATGACCTTCGCCAACCAGCCGCAGATTCACCAGGGCCACCTCCTCGAGTTCGATCCATCCGTCGTCGATCGCAACGCGGGCTTCGACATCACCGGGATGCTGGGCCTTGATGTGCTTCGCGCCTTCACCCTGCACCTCGACTATCGTGATGGCCTGGTGCAATTTGAACCCGCAACCGGCGCATTCAATCCAGGGCTGAAGGGCCGCAATCTGAACGCGGAAAACAATCCCGCCTGCGAGCTCGAAGAACAGGGCTACCGCCCCATCGATACCACGATTGAAGCGCGCGTGAAATTCTCCATCGATTCAGGGCAAATGAAGCCCGGCAAAGAAGTCTGGCTCGAGAACATGCACCCCTGGGCGCAAAAGGAATGCAACCTCGATCAGGGCGCCCAGATCTACGGCCGCATTGTCGAATCAACTTCCACCCGGAGTCCTGATTCTTCGCACTTGTCCATTTCGTTTGATCACGCCGACTGCGATGGCCATCCCAAGCGCGCCATGACACTGCGCCTCATCGGCATCGCTGCGCCTCCTGACCAGGGCAGCGCCCTGCACGATGCTCTCCCCACTGAAGTCGCGGGAGGCGGCCGGTCGATCTCCGAGGCCGCTGGTGGCAACGGCGCCTTCGTCTTTGACGACAACCTCAATCCGGGCGGGCCTCCGCGCACCGTCCATCCCGGCATCGTCATTCGTATGCCCAGGCTCACACTCGCGCCCGTCGGAGGACCCGGCTGCAGCGCCCTCATTTCCGCTCCGGAACGCAGCGTGCGCATTGGAACCGGAGCGGAGCTCATCTTCGCCGTCGAGGGCGCGCCGCCGCAGTAGCCCTCATACAAGCAACTGCACCCAGCCGCTCTAAACGCGCCACCTCGCGCACGCCGTATCATGGAAGTACAGGCAGAAAACCTGCGCCACTCCAATCGCGCGCCATTCTGTCTTCACCTTCTGCCCGCAGGAAAGCGATCCGCACATGAGCAGTATTCCTTCCGACGATCTTGTTCAGCAATTTGCCAGCGACAACTATGCCGGTATCTGTCCCGCTGCAGCCGAAGCGCTCGAAGCAGCCAATCATGGCCACGCCATCGCCTACGGCGACGATCCCTGGACCGCCCGCGCATCCAATGCGTTTCGCGATCTCTTCGAGAAGGATTGCGAGGTCTTCTTCGTCTTCAACGGAACCGCAGCCAACTCACTCGCCCTCGCATCGCTCTGCCAGTCCTATCACGGCGTCATCTGCTGCGATGCCTCGCACGTCGAGACCGACGAGTGCGGCGCGCCCGAATTCTTCTCCAACGGCTCCAAGCTCCTCGTCGCTCCCAGCACCGGCGGAAAAATTTCGCCCGCCTCCATTCACGAGCTTGCCACCAAGCGCCAGGACATTCATTACCCCAAGCCGCGCGTTGTCACCATCACGCAGCCCACCGAAATCGGCTGCGTCTACACTCTCGACGAGTTAGGCGCCATATCCGAAGCATGCAAGGTCCGCGGCCTCTACCTCCACATGGACGGGGCGCGCTTCGCCAATGCCTGCGCCAGCCTGGAATGCTCTCCGGCTGACCTCACATGGCGCAGCGGCGTCGACGTGCTCTGCTTCGGCGGCACCAAGAACGGCATGGCCATCGGCGAAGCGGTCCTGTTCTTCAATCGCGCCCTTGCTGCCGATTTCGATTACCGATGCAAGCAGGCCGGGCAGCTCGCATCCAAGATGCGTTTCCTCTCAGCCCCGTGGATCGGCATGCTCGAGAGCGGTGCATGGCTCGAAAACGCGCGCCACGGCAACCGGTGTGCCCGTCACTTTGCGAACCGCATCTCCGGTATTTCCGGCATTCAAATCGCCGCTCCCGTCGAAGCCAATGCCGTTTTTATCACCGCATCCGATACGGTTCTCAACGCGGTACGAGAGCGTGGATGGCGCTTCTACACCTTCATCGGCGGCGCCGCGCGCTTCATGTTCGCATGGGACTCCGATCTCGCCCGCGTTGACATGCTCTGCAAGGATCTCGAAGAGTGCGCAGCTCTCGCCTCCGATCCCGCCGCGCTCGCCGAAACCAAAGCGTAGTGTGCGGTGAGCCAGTGGAAGGAAGGATCTGCTTCTTTGAGCGTCCTGGGAAGAACAGATCCTGCTAGTCCTTCCCCGCTCGCTCCACCCACTTCTGCCACATCGCTGGATCGGCGAGCATCTTGATGTACACGCCTCCCACCACCGATCGCGCCTGGAACCCAACCTGCTTCGCCGTGATCGTGTCGTACCAGTCCGACATGGGCACGCGGTCCGGAGTCTTGTTCAGAAACTCGATCACCGGATCCACAAGCGTCTGAAAATCTCCAGGCTTCTTCGCCAGCGTCGCACTCCAGATCGTCCAGTCAAGCTTCGTATACGTAGCGCGGTTGTCGAGCGGCAGCCCAAACGCATTCAGCTTCGTCTTGTAGAACGCCACTTCGCGCTCCGCAACCGTCGGCGGGAAAAGACGCAGATCGAGAATCGTGTCCCACACCAGGTTGTATTTCTGGCTCCATGTGCCGGCCTTGTCGAATGCCAGCTTGTAGTGATCGCCATCCGCCGCCATTTGCACCCAGCGGCCCGCCATCGACTTCGCCGCCGCACCGTACTTCTCCGCCGCCTGATGGTCGCCGAGCCTCTCGGCCATCTGCCCGTAGGCCCCCAGCGCTTCAATCGCTTTGATCGACAGGTTCGTGTTGTGCGCCAGGTGTCCGGCAAAATCATCCGTGCACAGCTGGTTCTCCGGATCGAATCCCTTCTCCATCAGGTACTCGGCCCACTTCGTAATCAGCGGCCAGTGGCGTCGCGCGAATGCATCGCTATGCTCGGCTCGCGTCAATGCCGCCATCATCAGGATCATGTTGCCCGATTCCTCGACCGGCATCTGATCCTCTTCGCTCACTTCTCCGCCGCCATACAACTGCCCGTTCGCCAGCGGATACACCCCCAGATCGTGCGGCGCAAACGGAAACTTCCACTGCGAAGTCTCCGCGTAGCGAAGCACCGGCTCCATCTGCGCTTCCACCAGCTTCGGATTCAGAAACAGAAACATGGGCGCGGAGGGGTACAACACATCAACCGTCGAAATCGATCCGTTGCTGAAGTTTTCCTTGGGCATGAAAAACGGCACGCCCGCCTCGTCTTCCACCAGCTTGTGCGCGCCAATCGCCTGCTGGAATGCCAGCACTGCGATATCCGCATAGTCCTTGCCGCCGGCCTGCGTCAGGTCTCGCGTCAGCTCCGCGTCAAGCGTCTCCCCGCGCTTTTCCAGCGCCAGATATTCCCGGTCAGCCGCTTCCAGCATGTCGGCAAACGTCGCAAACTGCTTCCGCCAATACGGCAGCAGCCTCTGGTGCATGTACTCGATCGAGTAAATATCGTCATAGGCCAGCAACACGTGCCGGCTCACCGGCGTCGCTCCCACGCTGCCCAGCGGCAGCACGAGGTTCAGCAGCGGAGCCGAGGGATACCGGCTTTGCGGCATGCGCGGCTGATCGAGATCGTCGACCTCATTCAGTTCGCCGGTCTTAATGAACGCCTCGCGATCATTCGCATTGCCGGCTGCCAAATTCGCCTGTCCTTGCCCGTCCGGAACGCCAAGGTAAAAATAGCCCCAGTTGATGCGCAGGTTGTCGCCCCACTGTTTCAGCATCGGCTGCGCCTGCGACCCCACGCGAAGCAGGTGCATGCCCGCAATGCGAGCCCGCGACCAAACCACCGGCTCATCGCGGTGATTCGTCGCAATCGCTCCGTCCACGTCGAGATAAAGCGCAACCTCATGGTTGCTTCCGTCGCGCGATTTCACCTCCCACTTGAGATACGTCACCGGCCGCGACATCACCGCCAGGTCGCCCGGAAATGCCGGCGTGAAAAAACACAGCCGTAGCTCGATCTGCGGGCTCTGGAGCGTCACCATCGTCCGCGTCGGCGTGATCTCGCGATGCGTTTCATCGAGCGCGGGAACATCATCTTCTCTGTCGCCGCCAAGATATCGATAGGCGCGACCGTCCACCCGCACAATTCCGGTGATCGGCTGCGGTACCCCAGTCCAATGCCGCGTCGCGCCGTCCGTGAGCCGGTCTTTGTCTGACCAGATGCTGAAGTATGGATCGTGCACAACCAGGGGTGTCGCCGGCGCGCGCAAATCCATGCTCTCCTGCGCCGCAGAACCGGCCACAAGACAAAAAGCAAAAGCGGCCGTCAGCGCCGCCTTGCAAATATTTTCCATTTCTATAGCTCCGAAGCCCGCCCCGCTGGCCTTTCCGCCTGCATTCCTTGCGACATTCCGGACGATGTAGATAGCCTCGCCACCGGGCTTATTGTCCAGTCTACGTCACGCTGACACAGACGCGGTCCGCGTCGAGTACAACGGCAGAATGCATGCGCCCAGCAGTCCCGCATCCGCGCCTAGCTTCGCGGGAAGAACCTTGGTACCGCCACCCGGCATGCCTTGCGAGGCGGCCCGGCCCGGCGCCGTCAGTGCATACACGTAGCTGCGCCGCTCCAGTTCTTCAAATATCGCAGGTGACAGCAACTCCCAGGAGTTTGCCACGCCTCCGCCGACCACGTAGAGTGGCAAATTCAGAACGTTGATCAACGCGGCCAGGCAAATACCGATTGCCCTGCCGGTTTCCTCATAAATCCGGCGCGCGTCCGCATCGCCTTCTTTGGCGGCCTCGGCGATCTCCAGAGCTGTCAACGTCCCATTTTTGCTTCTCAGCGATTTCAACCCCGGCGCTTTGCCTGCTTTCACCAGCTTTTCGGCAGCATTGGACACTGCGGTTGCCGAGGCGCACGCCTCCAGGCACCCGTTGTTTCCGCATCCGCACAGTGGGCCGTCCGGGTAAATCGTCACGTGGCCCGCTTCTCCTCCCATTCCTGTCGCCCCGTGCCATAGCTTGCCATCGAGAATGATCCCGTTCCCAACTCCCGTTCCCAGCGTCAGCATGCACAGCGACTGGACGCCCAGTTCTTTGCCCAGCCCCATATCAAATTCAGCCAGTGCCGCCGCATTCGCGTCGCTTTCCAGCACCACCGGCAGCCGCAGCTGCTTCTCCATCTCATCCAGTAGCGGAAATCCATCCCACCCCGGCAGATTCGGCGGATGATGGAGGCGGCCGGCCGGCAGCTCGAGCGGTCCCGGCGAGCCGATCCCGATCCCCGCCAGTTCTCGCCCGTTCAGGTGTTGATCCAGAAGTTGCCGGACCCCGGCGCACATGTCCCCGACAACCGCTTTGGGGCCAGCTTCAAGCCGGGTACGCAGGGTAAGAGAACTCAGCACTCCCTTTGCCTGGGTGTGTGCGGCGATCCGCACGCTCGTTCCACCGAGATCTATACCTATAGTCAATACTTGAGGTTTCGCCGACGCCATTTCAGATCACCGCGCCTCAAATGCTCGAACGACAATTCTCAAAACACCGGCTGGCTCGTCGGTCGGAACAGAAAACCGCCGACTCGATTGCGGCAATGCCATCCGCCTGGGAAAATCACTTGGAAACGATACCACACGCAACCCGATCATGCCACCAAGGGATTTCTCCCGGCCCATTCGCCGGTGCGCCTGCTCCATCCATGCCCTGGGAAATGATGCCGGTCCCTGCCGGCTCGTCGTCGTCTCGCCCGCCTACATCGGGGTGGGCACGCAGCCACAGGAGGCGCGCGGAATCAATCGAGTCTCCAGCGTCACCCGCTGCGCGCGCTTGAAGCGGGCGAGTAGCCCCGTCGCACGTTCGCCAAGAAACTTCTCGAACAGCAGTTCTGCAGCAACCCGGCCGATCTCCTCCACCGGCTGCTGCACCACGCTGATTGACGGACGTACCGTCGATGCGAGCTCGAAATCATCGAACCCCAGCAGCGCTACCCCCTTTGGCATCTGCACATTCAGCTTCTGCAGCGCCTCGAACGCGAAAATGGTTGTGCTGTTCTTCAGTGTGAAAAGGGCATCCGCCGGCTCCGCTCCGGCCAGCAGGCTCTCGATCGCGTACTCCGCAGACTTGTAATCCTTGATCGATGTATTCAGGGTATGCATCAGCCCCGCAGCATCCACGGCCGCGCGATAACCGCGAATGCGCTCCTGGATTGTGAACAGCGTGCTCTCGCCGGTAAGGCACGCAATCCGCTTGTAGCCGTGATCGATCAGGTGCTGCGTCGCCGTGCGCGCCCCTTTGAAGTTGTCAGTCACCACCGACATGACGGACGTATTCGCCACCGGCCGGTCAATCGTCACCACCGGAACTGAAACCCGGTTGATAAAATCCCCCAGCAACTGGCTCTGCGAGTTCGCCGGTGCAATCAACAGCCCGTCTACGCGATGGCTGATCAGCACATTCAAGTTCTCAATCTCGGTGTGCGGATCGTTTTGTGTCGTGGTCACGATCAGCAGCGAGTCATTGGCCCGGGCCACCGCTTGCGCCGCTTCCGCGCAGCTTGAGAAAAACGGGTCGGCAATGCTTGGAATGCTGATCCCGATCGTTTTTGTGCGGTCACCCTTCAGAACGCGAGCCGCCTGATTCGGGCGGTATCCCAGTTCATCGATCACCCGGCGCACCTGCGCCAGCGTCTTGGGGCTCACGCGGTCGCCCCCGTTGATCACGCGCGAAACCGTCGTCGTGCCGACGCCGGCTTTTCGTGCCACTTCGCTCAGCGTTGGCGGGGTGCTCTTCTTCATCGTGAGTCCGAATCACCTGCTTCTTTTTTCGCGAGTCTATGACACCCATGCCATGGTCGACAAGCGCTCATTGCGCTGATCTAGCTGATGGACGCGGAGTTGCGGACGAGCACCGCCCTGCCTGGCCAATTTCCAGGCTCCCGGATTCGCGCTCCGCATTCCCGGCTTATCCCTTCGCGGCTCAACCTTCTCTCGCCCAGAGCTAGTAATCAATCATAAGAAGAAACTTGCTCACCCCAACTCTCTCCGTGTTATCAAAGAGAAGAGAGGGGCGCGCCAGACCTAATATCGTCGGCATTCCCGTTCGTTTCCCCTATAAACCTCTTCCGGCCGACCTTGCCATATGCGATCAAAAGCCGTGACTTTAGTTGCTCCAGGCTATTGCTGTTCCTCGGGTTAGCTCTTTCCATATTCGTCTGGGGATTGCAATACAAGTTGTCGTTATACGAGCCCCCAACCGCCGTCGTGCATCAGGTTCCGAAGGCCAAGCTCTTATCCCACGACGAACACTTCAGAACCACTGAAGCGATTCGCGCGCTCGTCACCCGGCCGGTCACCCGCAATGCACCCCGGACCTCGCTCTTCGCGTTCCTCGCGTTGGCCCTCATCGGCTTCCGCCTTCCTGGCGTGCTTTTCCGGGAACGCTCGCTCGATATGCCGGGACATCCGTCATTCGCACCCATAAGCGCCCTCTTTGTTCGTCCGCCGCCATCTCTCGGCTGATCTCGCAAATCCCGTCCAGCGCATCGGCAAACCCCTTAGGGTCACCCCGGATAGGTCTCAGACCTTGTCGCTGATCGGGCCTGATCGAACAAATCCAAAAACAAGATGAGGTGCATTCGAATGCGAAAGCCGACCTCGGCCATTGCTGCCATCGGAATCCTTCTTCCCGTTCTGGCTTGCCTTGCCGCCTGTCATTCAGGAGAGAAGACGCAGGCTGAAGCCGCGACCGTTCCCTCAGCACAGGTTGCCGCTGCGCAGCGCGGCGACATTTCCCACGTACTCACCCTCGCCGGCCAATTCCAGCCCTATCAGGTCGTTGATGTGCACCCAAAAGTGAGCGGATACATGCGCCATATCAATGTCGATATCGGCGACATCGTCCATCAGGGAGAAACACTCGCCGTTCTCGAGGTGCCGGAACTGAAAGCGCAGCTGCAACAGACCGAATTCGAGGTGCAACAGAGCCAGGAAGAAATCCGACGCGCGCATCACGAGATCAACCGCGCCGAAGCTACCCACGCGGCAGTGCACGCCGAGGCGCAGCGCCTCCAGGATGCCGCCAAGGCTCAGCCCGGCTTGATTGCTCAACAGGAACTGGATGACGCGGTCGCCAGGGATCTTTCCTCAGAAGCTCAGGTCGATGCCGCCAAGGCAGCCATGGCGGCAGCCCAGGGACACGCAGGCGCCGCGAGCGCCGATCATCAGCGTGTCCAGGCACTTCACAATTACACCAATGTTATTGCTCCGCTCGATGGTGTCGTGGTCTGGCGTTATGCCGATACCGGCGCTCTCATCCAGGGCGGCACGAATTCCAACAATCAGGATCTTCCTATCGTCCGGCTCTCGGAAAGTCAGGTTCTGCGCCTTCGGATCCCAGTACCCGAAGATGATGTCCAGTACGTTCACGTTGGCGATCTCCTCGAGGTGCGCGTCGACGCCATTAACCGCTCCTTTACCGGCAAAATCGTTCGATTCACTCGCAATGTAAATTTTGAGACCCGGACGATGGAAACCGAGATCGACGTTGCCAACAAGAACCTCTCCATCGATCCCGGCATGTACGCCAACACCATGCTCCGGCTCACCCAGGTCAAGGACGTCGTCACCATACCCGTAGAAGCCCTGGTCAGGAATGCGCAACAACAGCAGAGCGCCTATGTGCTCGATAGCGATAACCGTGTCCGGATTCGCAACCTCGTCGTCGGAATTCAAGGAACAAAGCTGGCCGAGATCAAGAGCGGCCTCAATCCCGGCGATCGCGTCATCGTGGGCGGCCAGGAACAATACCAGCCCGGCGAAGAGGTTCGGCCCCTCCTCATCTCCACCCCGAAATCCGAAACCATCCAGCAGACTGGCGGGATGATCGACCTCAAGGCAGATGCAAATGGAGGTGATCAGTAGTGCGGCAGTTGACCCTCTGTTTCATTCCTCCCTGTCTGCCGGCGCTCGCGCGGACGGCGTGCTTGCTTCCTTGCGTACTCCTCGCACAGAGTCCTCGCGATGGGCATCTTCCCGATGCGCCGAAGCCAACCGCCGCTGCCCCCCCGGTGATGATCGCGCAGGCTCAGACACCTCCCGCTACGCCTCAGGTCCCGGTCCCGGCTGCAAACGCACCCGCTGAAGACAACGCACCCCGCCTCACTCTGGCAGACGCCGAGCAGATGGCCATCAAGAGCAACCCCCGAGTGACCGTGGGACACTTGCTCGCTTTGGCCCAGCATCAGGTCGTGCGCGAAACGCGGTCCGCCGAGCTTCCCACCGCCACGGCAGCCCTCACGGCGGTGGAGGCGGAAGACGCAACCCGCATCTCCGCCGGCTCTCTCACCTCGTCCCGCATTTTCACCCATGCCGGCGCGGGTGGCGGATTCACGCAATTGATCACTGACTTCGGCAAGACCGGCAACCTGGTTGCATCTTCTAAGCTGCAGGAAAAAGCGGAGAACGCCAGCGCCCTTGCCACGACCGAAGATATTGTCATCGCGACCGACCAGGCTTTTTACGATGCCCTTCAGGCACAAGCACTCTTGCGGGTCGCCGAGCAGAACGTCGATACCCGCCAGACCACCGACGCGCAGGTTGGTTCTCTCACCAGGAACAAGCTGAAGTCCACGCTCGATTTGAGCTTCGCCGATGTGAACCTGTCCCAGTCCAAGGTCATGCTGCTTGACGCACAGGACACTGCCCAGGCCACCATGGCGGCGCTGGATGCGGTGCTCGGCCTCGATCACCACGTCCATTACCACCTGGTCGAAAGCACCGAGCCTCTCGCTCCGCCTCCGGTTGATCCCGAACAACTGACCCAGCTCGCCCTCAGCCAACGGCCCGATCTGCAAGCCCTCACCTATCGCCAGCAGGCGGCAACCAAATACAGCCATGCCGAGCGCGACCAGATGCTGCCCAGTATCAGCGCCGCGGGAACCTTGGGGAGTGTTCCCATACGGCCCGGTCAGTACTACGTCACGAATTGGTGGGGCGGCGTCGGCGTCAACATGAACATCCCCGTCTTTAATGGATTTCTTTATTCCGCGCAAGCGAAGGAATCCGCACTCCGCGCCCAGGCCGCATCGGAACAGGCCCGTGACCTGCGCGACCGCATCGTCCGTGACGTGCGCACTTCCTGGCTCGATGCCAATACCGCCTACCAGCGCGTTTCCGTGACCGCGGACCTTCTCAAGCAGGCCAACCTGGCTCTGGGTCTCGCGCAAACCCGTTATCAGCTCGGCCTGAGCTCGATCGTCGAGCTCAGTCAGGCACAGTACCAGCAGACCGATGCGGCCATCGGAAATACCAATGCCATCTTCGCGTATCGGCTTGCCCTCGCCACGCTGAACTACCAGATAGGAGCGAATCCATGATCGAGAACTTCAAATTGAAAGTCTTTCGCGTGGTCGCGGATACGTTGAACTATCGCCGCGCCGCCGACGAGTTGCGGATTACCCAGCCGGCGGTCACCGCCCAGATTCGCTCGCTCGAAGAAAGCCTCGGAATCGCGCTCTTCAACCGGGTCGGACGCGAGACCAGCCTTACTGCGGCCGGATCGACGCTCCTGCAATATGTGCGACAGATCGAAGCCATCGGCAACGAGGCCCTGGCCGCGCTCGCACCGTTCGGCGGACAGGAGGGAGGCGAGCTCAATGTCAGCGCCTCTCACACTCTCGCTGTTCATGTCTTGCCGCAGCTACTGCCGCAGCTCGTCCGAGAGTGGCCAAAACTCAAGATTCATATCATGAGCGGAACGACCCACGAGGTCCTCCAGTCCCTGATCGGACACAAGAGCGCGATCGCTCTGATTGAAGCTCCCGCTTTCCGTCCTGATCTGCGCATCGAAGACTTCGCGGAAGATGAAATCACCCTTATCGTCAGGTCCGACCATCGCTGGGCAAAGACCGGCTTCGTTCGCGCTGCCGAGCTCGTCCACGAGCATATCCTGCTCCGCGAAGTTGGCTCTGGAATGCGGCGTTTCGTCGAGGAGTATCTCGAGCGGAATGGCGTGCTCCGGCAACAGCTCCGCACATCCATTGACTTCGATTCGACCGAGGGAATCATCTCCGCCGTCGAAGCCGGGATGGGCATCGGCTTCATTCCCGATCTCGCCATTGAGAAGGTCCTGAAGACTGGCGCCGTGAAGGCGATCCAACTTGAGAACGGCCCCATCCGGCGAAGGCTCAGCTTCGCGCTGCTCAATGGACCCGATCCGCGCGGTCCGGTCGGTCAGCTCATCGACTTGCTGCGCGACTTCGGCGCAAAGCGAAAACGTCATGAAGTTGCGCACGAACTGGAGGAATCAAAAGCCTAGACCCGGCCCTGCGTGCGTGCCCTCTCATCGCAATCGATTTCCTGCCGCAACCCGCATCAGCCTTCTTTTTATTTCATTGTTTTCAATTCGCCGGCTTTCGCACGCTCGACTGCCGCATCCTGCGCCCGTCCCTGGCGCTCATACGCAATGGCCAGCTGCCGGTGCGGATCGGCAAACGTCGGATCCGCCGCAACCGATTCCTGGTACCGCGCAATCGCGTCCGCAATTTGCCCGCGCAGCATGAGTTGATTGCCTGCATTCAGCGCGAAATTTGCCCGCTGCCGGTTCACCGCGCCCCGCGCCAGCTCCGCGCCTTCTCGCCGCAACTCGGCCACTTCTCCCAGCAACTCTTTCTTCTGATTGCGTAACATGGCGGCCTTCTGCGCATCGCCTCCGCTCTCGGCCGCATCTGCCTGCGTGTTCAGCTCCGCGGCCTGCTCGGCCAGCACGCCGGCCAGTGTCACGCGCGGCCCCGGCTGACCAGGCAGCAGCGGAATCGCCTTTCGCAGGGCATCCGCCGCCTCCGAAAGCTTCCCATCCTGCTTCAGCGTGCTCCCCAGGATCGCCCACGCATCGCCATTCTCCGGCCGTAGCGCCACCGCCTTCTTCAGTTCCGTCACCGCCTCGTCCAGCCTGCCCATTTGCATCAGCAAGATGCCCAGCGTGTACGGAGGATCCTGCAGCGTCGGATCCAACGTCTCGGCTCGCGTCAACTCGGTGATCGCATCGCTGAATCGGTCTTTGAATTTGTAAGCCAGGCCCAGGTCGTAGTGCGTCTGCGGATCGTTCGCATCCAGCGCCAGGGCCTTCTCGAAATCCCCAATCGCCTCGTCGAATGCCGACAGCTGCACATGCGCTACACCAAGGTTCTTGTAGACCGCGGGATTCTTCTGATCCAGTGCGATCGCCTGCCGAAAGTCATCCAACGCATCCTTCGCTTGACCGGTCAGCGTCAAAGCCAAACCAAGATTCACAAGTGCAGTCGCGTTATGCGGATCCTGCTTGACGGCCTGCTGAAACCACGGGATCGCATCCTGTTGCCGCCCCATCCGCTGCAGCGCCATTGCCAGATCCAGTGCTGCGCCCGGCAGATTCGGATCCACCTTCAGTGCCGACTGAAACTCCGCGCTCGCATCTTCGTCTTTCCCTGCCGCTGCCAGCGCCCTTCCATATTCCAGGAGTGCATCCGCATTAGGAGGCGCAGCTTTCGCAGCAGGCTCCAGCGCCGCCAGCGCGCCGCTCAAATCATTTTGTTGGCGCAGCACCACGCCCAGGTGAATCCTCGCCCGCACATAGGTTCCATCTTCCGCAAGCGATTGTTCGAACGCCCCACGCGCGTCGTCCCATTCTCCCAGCTGCGCATAAAGCGAGCCGATTTCGTCATCCAGATCCGCTCGCCGCCCCGAGAGCACCTCCTCGGCCTTCAATTGATCCAGCGCTGCCTGCATTTTTCCCACAGCCGCCAGGGCGCGGCCGTACTCCTCGCGGAAACCGGCGTTCAGCGGCGATGCACCCTGCGTCTGCGAAAGGCGCTCCGCCGCTTCAAAGTGTGGAATCGCCTTGCCTGGCTGCGCTCCCCGCGCATACGCCACGGCGAGATTTTCTTCGCTTCCTTCGTTGTTCGGCTTGAGTTGGTTTGCTGTTTCCAGCTCCCGGATGGCTTCCCCTGCCTTCCCAAGCCGCAACTCAACCGCACCCAACGCCTCGTGTCCCTCGGCAATCTGCGGCGCAAGCTTCACCGCTTCTTCAAACTTGGCACGCGCCAACTCGAGATTGCCTGCCTGCTGCGCCGCGAAACCGGAGCGAAATGCGGCATCCGCCTGCTTCAATGCGGGCGATTGCTCGCCCGCCGTTTGAGACGGCAGCCTGGCTGCGCCACTTCCCAACCACAGCCCACACGCGACGCCGATCAGCGTTCCGCCCAGCCGCATCGCTATTTCCCCGCCGGCTTTGGATCGGCCTGGTGCTGCAGGTCGACAACCATCTGAAACTCGCGGTTCGCGGCATCCCGCTGGCCCGTAGCTTTGTACGCCTGCCCCAGCAGGTTGTGCGTAATGTAATTCCGTGGATCCATCTTCTCCGCATGATCCAGATAGTGCAGCGCCTGGATCGGGTCCTTCAGCTTCAGGTATGCCTGCCCCAGCAGAATGTACGGCCCGGTCGAATTCGGCTCCAGGAGTACAGCACGGTCCAGCGCTACCACCGCATCCTCATATCTGCCGTTTCGCAGATACGCGTCGCCCAGCCGGTCATACAAATCCGGATTCAACGGATTCAGCTTCCGCTCCGCCTCAAACTCCGTGATTGCTCCCGCCATATCGGCGCGCGCCAGCGCCACCTCGCCCAACAATTCATGCGCCAGCGGCAGCTTCGGATCGATCGACAAGGCCTTCGCGGCCTGCTCTCCCGCAGCATCGCGCAGCTCCCGCCGCAAGAACATCCGTCCGGCAAGCAGATATGCTTGCGGCGAATCCGGCTCGAATCCAAATTGCGCGGCGAAGGCATGGCGCGAATCGTCATAGCGCTGTATGTCCGCATAGCAGAGAGCCAGCACGTAATTCGGATCCACATTCGCGCTCTCGACCGGCGTCCGCGCCTTCTCAAGGAACGGAATCGCATCCTGGATCCGTCCCAACCGGAAAAGGCTCACTCCGTGCATCTCCGTCGATTCCCTGTCGCTCGGATCTGCCGTCTCAGCCTTCGTGAACGCCGAAATTGCCTCCGGAAACTGCTCCTCCTGGTAGTGGATCATGCCCCGAAGTCGTTCCACCCCCACAGGCTCCGGTGTTTCCTTTGCGAGCTGATCCAATTGCGCCATCGCCTGCGCCAGACGTCCCTTGCCGGCCAGTTCCTGCGCCGTTTCCAGCGTGACTGGCTGTCGGCTCTGATCTTCCGTGGCGCCGCCTTCGGCATTTTGCGCTGCCGCGGCAACGACGAGAAAGAAAGTGGCAATGAGGGGAATGAATGCACGCAACATGAAAGTGACTTTGTACGCAGTTTAACGCGTTTGCGGAACGATCGTGCAGGCCGCCTGGGGCCGCCTGATGGGTCTTCAACTCAAAAAGAAAAGAGGGGAGCCGAAGCTCCCCTCGAGTCGTTTGCGGCTCCTCTGCGTAATTAGAACTGAACCCGCAGGGAGAAACCAATTGAGCGCGGACCGCAATCGCTGCCGGCTCCGCAGCCGCCGCCTTCGCCGCCGATCGAACCAATCGACTCAATGTTGCCGCCCGGGTTGCCGGCGGTAATGTGGTTGAACGCATTAAAGACATCCATGCGGAACACCGTTGAAACCTGCTCCCAGATGTTGAAAGTCTTGATTAGGTTCAGGTCGGTCGAGAAGAACCTCGGGCCGCGGTAGGTGTTGATCCCCGCGTTGCCAAAGTTGTCCAGGCCCGGGTTGATGAAGGTCCCATCTCCCAACGCGTGAGCCGGATAATAGGTGCGATTACCAGTCCCATTCGAGCTGGGAACGAACTTCGTGAGGCTGGTCGACATTTTATGGGACTGGCTCGGGTCGCACGGTCCAGTGGTCACGTTGGAACTGCACTCGTTGTAGCCGAGCGTGAATGGCAAGCCGCCCGCCCATGTGGACACCTCACTGATTTGATAACCGCCAATGAGCAAGTCCTCGAGCCGGTTGGCGTTGGCAACGAACTGTCTGCCTTTGCCAAACGGCAATTCATAGGTGCCGTACAAGTTGAGTTGCTGGTCGCGCACGTCGCCGGTTCTGCCATGGGTGATCGAGTGGCTCCAGGTGTAATAGCTCGACTGTTCGTCGAACGCGCTGGCCCATTGATAGTTCGCGTTATAACTCAGCCCCTTCGTGAACTGCTTGGCAAACGTGATCTGAAGGGCATCGTATTCAGTGTTCTGGTCGTCGCCACGGTATGCGATGCCGTTGTTCCAGCCGCACATGCCCGGAAGAACATACGGCTCATTCGGCGTGACGTAGTTGGGATCGTGACATGCCGGCAGCGTGGCTGCGTAGTACCGCTCCAGCAGATTGCCATTGGCTCCGCCGTTGGCCGAAATCGTATTGGTCGGAACCGAGTTGTCATAATGGAGAGCCTGGCCTGTGACGCTGTTGGCGCCAGGCAGGAATACCGCCTGCTCGTTGGGGTTGGTGCCGTTGCTGTCTCCATCACCCAGAGTATGCGTTCCCTTGTTGCCCACGTACGCCACAGTGATGTTCATCGTGGGAGTAATCGCCCGCTGCACGCTCAGGTTCCATGCATCGATGGTCGGGAAGGTTAGGGGGTCATTGCGCGCGCTCGAACTCACCTGCGTACCTGGGTTCGGCAGCAAACCATTTGGAGGAGTCGTGGGTGGAATGTAGGGTGTCGGTCCCACGTCAAGCGTAAACGCGCTGCCGATGTTCGTGGCTGCCTGGAGCGTCTGGTTGGCCAGAACAGGAATGTTCTGGGTCACCGTATGTCCGAACACGGAGCCGAAGACGCCCGTGTCGAAGCTGCGGCCGTAGCCGACGCGAACAACGGTCTTCTCGTTGAACTGGTAGGTCACGCCAAGACGCGGTGCGAACTGCTTCCACTTGCTGATAGACCACCCAAGGTTGGAGCCAATGCCGCCAATGCCCGCCACGTGCATATAGCCGTCCTTGAGATTCAGCAGAGATCCATTGCCCGGACCGTTGACGCTCTCTGGGAAGTAGAGTTCCCAGCGCATTCCGAGGTTCACGGTCAAATTGTGGGTCACGCGCCAGGTGTCCTGTCCAAAGAAGAAGAATCGCTTCTGGAATTCCTTGGCGTTGGTCGACGTTGAAACGTACCGTTGGAAGTTGTTGACATCCCCGAGCATGAAACTGGCGAATCCCAGCCCGCCTGGGGTTCCGGCAGCGGGGTCCTCCGTCTCGTTGGTAGTAAAGTTCAGCACGCCCGCGCGGTTGCTATCAGAAGGCACGCGCAAGTTGCGTCCATAGCGGAAATCAACTCCCGCCTTGAAAGTATGATTACCCACGATCCTGGTCCAGTTGTTCACGACCTGGAACTGGTCTTCGCGTTCGATCAACGGGCAGTTACAGCGATCGATGCCCAGACCGTCTCCATACGCCGTGCCGCTGGTTCCACCGGAACCGCCCGGTACGTTGGCGATGCCGAATGCTGGCGAAGCGGACGTAATGGCGTTGGTGTTGATGCCAGGAATGTTCAGCGTATTGGCAAAATTGGCGCCCTGGTCATGATTCGTGTCGATCACGTTGTATCGGTAATAGCCGAGACGAAAGTCGGTCAGCAGCTTCGAGCTGATCGCAACGTCCATGCCGGCCGCTGCGCTGTCATTGGCCCCGTTCGAGTTGCCGCCAAAGTTGTTCTGTCCGAATCCCGGACCGCCCGCCTCGCCGAACATCACCGCACCCGTGAGCGTGTCCCAGAACCGGGAGAAGCGCTCAAAAACGTGCGCTTTCTGATTCAGCGTGTAATCCGCACGCTCCGTCCACTGGTTGCTATTGAAAAGACCGGTGCCGGATGCGTGGAAGTTCTGGTCAAGATTGCCCTCCGCGCCCGTTGAGTTCGGAGCGATGCCCTTCGTGTATGGCTCGAGAAGTGCAAGCAACGCAAGGGTCTGCGGGGAAAGATCCGCAGCTGGAATCACGTTGTCCGGATACGGCTGATAGTGCGTCTTGCCATCGCCGCCGATGTAGGGCTTGGTCGTGTCGTAGATGATGCCCGCCGCACCAAACTGCTTTTCATACTCGCCAAAGTCGGCGCCCGCCACAGTGTTGTTTCCATCGAACCCTGGACCAACGATGTTGCCTAGCGCGCTCTCGGTGAGGTTCGTGGTTGGCAGCGTATCGGTCGCCGAAGTGCCGACCTTCTGGCGCTGACCCTCATAGTTGAAGAAGAAGAATGCCCTGTCCCTCTTAATCGGTCCGCCAATCGAAGCACCCATACGGTTCTTCAAACCGGGAGGAACCGAAGGCCCGAGGCCGTTCGCCTCTGTGTAGGCAAGAGAAGGCTGACTGTAGGGATCGCGCGCCACGTTGGCGTTGCCGGCACGGAAATCGTAGATATCGCCATGGAAGCTGTTCGTGCCCGAACGGGTTTGCGCGGTCACAACGGCGGAAACCGCCTTGCCCAGCTCGGCGTCAAAGTTCTGCGTCGTGATCTTGGTCTCTGTTACCGAATCCAACGTTGGATTGATCACGATGATGCCCAGGATCGGGTCCTGGTTATCAGTGCCGTCCAGCTCGAATGCCGTTCCGCCAAACGCCTGGCCGTCTACCTGAATCTGCTTCGAACCCTGCGGGTTTTCATCGGCCGCGTGCGACCAGCCCAGAAGCTGCGCCCCCGGCACCAGCAGTTGCAGGTTGGTAAAGTTCTCGTCGCCGATCGGCAGCTGCGAAACCTGCTGCTGGTCAAAAACGGTGGAAACATCGGCACGGTCGGTCTTGAGTTCCGGCTCCTGGTCCGCATTCACCGTCACCGTCGTGTCGGCACCGCCGACCTGCAGCGTGGGATCGATGCGCGGAGCAGTGTCCGCCAGCACCGAGATGCCCTTGGCTTCAAACGCCTTGAAGCCTTTCGCCGTCACCTTGAGATCGTAGGTGTCGGGGATCAGGTGGGGAACACTGTAATCGCCAGAAGCGTTCGAGGTCGCTGTGAACTCTGTCCCCTTGGCTTCATCCTTTACCGTAATTGTCGCGTTGGGAATGGCTGCTCCCGACGAGTCGGATACAGTGCCGAAAATCGATCCATAAACCGATTGTGCACTGGACTTCGTGACCAGGAGCATACTTGCGCAGGCAATCGCCGCCAGCACAAATGCTGTACGCACTATTCTGTTCATGCGGTCTCCTAAAAAAAGTGGTGCCGTGGTTTCTACTCTGTTAACTTTGCGACGCTTCTGCCGGCTGGCAGGGGGTGATTCGGCTAGTCGGCTTGCAAGGCTCCCCTGCCGCTCGGCAGGTTCGCTAAACATTCCCACACTGTCCTCTCGAGTGTTGCTTGTGAAGAGAGCAAAAGGGTCAGTTGCTGGAACAATTGGAAACCTTAACGAAAATTCACCAGCGCTGTCAACGGTTTATCCCGGAAAAATCAATCGAAACGACATATCAATTAATGGTATCCTTACCATCCGCGACGGGGATCAAGATTTCTCGGACTCAGTTAGTCCATTAGTGACGGCAAATCTTCTCTATAAAGCGATTTACTTGACTAAAAAGCACCCGTCACCGCCCCTTCGTCCCGCCCTTTGCCTAACCCGATCGTCAGGCTCCGTCACATTTGACACCCATGTATCACCAGACATTTTTCAATAATTGATATATCAAATCGAGACTTACTTCCAGCCGATCTCCATCCACCGCCCGCACACGAGAAATCGGCTCTGAACGGCAATACACACTCGATAATTCGTTCGAGCACTTCCTCAATCAAACGATTGATTTTGAAGGCTGAGTGAGTTGAATCACGATTGCGCGCTTGTCTCGAGATGAACGGACACCGAGTAAACCCTTTTCACCAAGACGGCATCGCGTTTGCCAGCCTCAGCGGTGTTCACATCCATTTCATATTCCCGAGAAACTCCATCTTTCGTATGACAAACGACACCGCGTACCCGCCTGCTGGCCGCTACCGGTTCCGATCCGGATGGTTTGTCTGTCTCATTTTCCTGCGCAGGATCGGGGCAGGCGGCGCATTCTCGCTTCCATCTCGCGGGCGCGTCCATCGTCCGGCGCAAATGTCAGTAGCCTTTTCAATGTCTCGTCCGCCGAGCCCTTTTTTCCGGACGCGCATTCCATGATCGCCAGGTTGATGCCGGCATCGAGTTGAGCAGGATCATGATCGAACACCGAGCGCCACAAACTGATCGCCTCCGAGTAACGATGCTCCTCCGCGGCGAGCAGCGCCAGGTCGCCGGCCGCAACCGAATCGAACCCATCGGATGCAAGAGCCTTCCGGTACTCGACCGCCGCCGCCGTTGGCTTTCCGCTCATCTGATCGAGAAACCCAAGCTGGGAGTGCAATTCGTGATCGCCTGCCGCACCGCTGTTTCTGGCCTCGGCCGCGCGCAACAGTTCCAGCGCTCGCCCAGTTGCTGACGGGTCTCCCCGGGCGGCCATCTGTGTATAGGCAAGACCAAGGTCCCTGTCATCTGCTGCCATTCCGCCCACCGCCACAAGCTCTCCGCGTGTCACGAGCGGCGGCCGCTGCTGATTCACCGACCGCCTGATCCAATGATCCGTGATCTGTTCATGCGCGATGTCATTCGAAGACGGGCGGGCCATATGACATCCTGTGCAGTCCCGGTCCTCGGGATGATGTTCTTTCGCAAAGGCAGGCTGGTCGTGGCAGGTCAGGCAGCGCTGCCTGTAATACTCCACTCGTTCTGCCGGCGGCGGAGATCCGTGAGGATCGTGGCATGTCGTGCACGTCATCCTGTCGCCGGCCCGCTTTTTGCATTCGCTCTTCAGCAGTGCCTCCCACTGGCTCACCGCGCGCCCTTCCGATTCGTTGCCGGCCCGGTACACAAAGAACAGCGCATAATCGAACAAATCCTCGCCCGGCTTGAAATCCTCAAGCCTCTTTCCCTCCCGGACCACAGCCGCCTGCCCCTCGAGATGACAATTCAGGCACACCGAATCCCTCTTCAGGGGCTCGAGCTTGTCGATCTGCATCATGCGCACTTTTCCGCCCGAAGCCACGTGCGCGCTCGCTTCTCCATGGCAGGCAACACACGTGATGCCGCCATTCTCAAACGGCTCGCCGGCATAGTGATTCCGCGCATCCGCCAGTGAACGTTGCGCGCCCGAGGTGTGGCAGTGTAGGCAGCCTGGATCGACGGGCAGGGTCAATGGCATCTCCTTCGCGTCCAGGAAATGCGGCGCCATGTCCCACGTTTTCTTCTTGGCATACCAGTTGATGGGCGCTTCAAACCAATACCCTTCCTGTTCGAAGAGAAAGGTGCGCCCCCGATTGCCAGAGCCGATAAAGTACCGCAGCTCCTGCCGCCCGCTTAGCTCGCGATCGGCCGTCGCTGGAACGCGCTCATAGCTGAGCCACACCCTCCCGGCTTCTTCCTCGATTCGGTAATGAACGCCCGAGGTGTCCTGCACAAAATCCGCGGGAATGAATCCCTGGCTTGCCACGCCGCTTGCATTCGCCATCGGTGTTGATCGGTATCGATCGAAAATCGCCTGATGGCAAGGCGCACAGACCGCGTCGGGGTCCGTGGTTTCTTGCGCGGAGCCCGCGTCGACGCGAACCGCCGCACAACCCACAATCCCTGCCAACGCCACTGCGAAAACCAGCCCCCAAAGCGCGAATCGGAACAGACAAGCACTCCGCAGCAATTGCCAACGATCTTGTCTTGCTTATTCCGTCAGACGTGCAAACGGCCTTCGAAGTTGAGCCTGCCGCACTCTCTTCGTAAGAACGAAGGCTTCCCGCGAGTCATTCATCCTGCCGCGTTCTCGCTCCATCTGAATCTTCTGTTCCACCCGCCGCATCCACAGAAACGGCATGCCTGTCCTTGCGTTAGGAATGGACCGCATCTTGACCCCCATCGGCGACATGATGCTTGTGGCCGACGGCGGCGGCAATTTGCGGCTCGCCTATTTTGCGGAACAAGAGGAAGACGTGCGCCGCGCGCTGCGCCGTCAATACGGTGAACGCGGGTTCTCCCTCGAGCCCATGCAAAATCCATACGGCCTGTCCGATCTGCTCAGGCGCTACTTCGCCGGCGACGTCTCCGCCATTGACGCGATCCCCGTTCGTGCCGCCGGCACTTCCTTTCAGCTCGAAGTCTGGCACGCCCTCCGGCAGATTCCATGCGGTACCACCACGTCCTACGGAAAACTCGCCGAGCGCATCGGGCATCCGGCCGCCGTCCGCGCCGTCGGACTCGCCAACGGCGCAAATCCCATCGCGGTGGTCGTTCCCTGTCACCGCGTCATCGGCGCCAACGGCTCTCTGACCGGCTATGGTGGCGGAATGGAACGCAAGCGCTGGCTCCTCGATCACGAAAAGCAAATGCGCCTTTGAATCTTTCCTAATCCTGATTGTGTGGCCGGGCCATCGCTTCGTAGCGTTGTTTCGCCGCGGCTGCCTCGATCTCGCTGTTGATCTCCGCTCCCACCAGCAGCATCAGCCCGCTGATATAAAACCACGTCAGTAAAATGATCACCGCGCCCAGCGATCCGTACACATACGAAAAATTGTTGAAGAAGTGCAGATAGATACGGAATCCCACCGACGCAATGAGCCATCCCGAAATGCCCACAGCACCGCCCGGTGTGAACCAGTGCCATCGGCGCTTGCGCAAATCCGGCGCCCAGTAGTAGATCACGGCGAACGCAAGTGCCAGCAGCGAGGTCGCAATGGTCCAGGCCGCCACTCTCACCCCCACCGCAAGAACGCCCGCCAGCGCATGGTTGCGCACATCAGTGAAGGCGGCAGCGGCCCCCAGATCGCCGCCAAGCATCGAGGCCAGGCCCAGCGTCAGGATTCCCGACAAGAGAATTGTCAACCCGATCGCATGCATTCTCGCCACGATGTATGAGCGCCGGTCGTTGATCTTGTATACCGCGTTCATCGTGTCCTGGATCGCCGAGATACCCACCGACGCCGACCACAGTGTCGCAATGGTTCCGAATGTCACCTTGCTTGAAGTGGCCGCCGCAGCGGTTGCATTGAATGTATTCAGCACAGCTGCCAATGCTTGCCCCGGGATCACGAAGGAAAGGTAATTCAGCATCTGGTCGTAGTCGTGATGGGCTGATCTCGCCACCATCCCGAATGCCGACCCCGCGCAGAACAGGGTCGGAAACAGCGCAAACAAAAAGTAGAAAGCCAGTTCCGCGGCATGCCCGAAGATGCGATCGGAGTTGATGGATTCCCATGTCCGGATCGCCACCACCCGCATCGGAATTCCTTTAAGATTCCACAGCGATTCCAGCGGCGAATGCGCAACGATCGACCAGATGCGCCGCTCAAATCCCCGTACGCGCAGGTCGTCCTGACGATCCTGCCCCATGTTCACATCTCCCATTCGCCGGGCGATCGGTCTGTCGACCTAATCGATGCATTTCTTGCGGTATGGGATTGTTTTGAGGATCGCTCTGCGGCTTCCCCGCACCCGCGGACCCTACTGCCGCAACAATCAAACCAATCCCCCTTCGAGGGCATCTCACCACGCAGTGAGTGTGGGTTATTTGAGCCGGTTGCAGCGGTTTCGCCCGGCGACGCAGTGGCTAGGCGTCCTGATCTTTGCCGTGCTCGCTGCATCGCGCGCCCCCGCACAAACGCCCCGTTCGGTTTCAACCCAGGTACCGGAAACTTTGCCTGCCACCGAACAGATGCTGTCTGCTTACGATGGCCAGAATGTTTCCTCTGTCCGGGCGGTCGGAACTCTTCAGGCAAATGCAATGCAACTGCAATCCCTCTTCGTTCAAAAGGAGGGCCAGCCATTTTCGCATGAAAAGGTCAACGAAACCGCGGCCGCATTAAAAACAGCCGGAAGCCTTGAGGCGGTGCGCATCGACGTCGAACCTGAAGCCAAGGGGATCGCCGTTCGCTTCGTCCTCGAGCCCGCCATCTACTTTGGCATTTTTCAGTTTCCCGGCGCCGAGCGCTTTCCTTACTCACAGCTCATTCAAGTCGCCGATCTTCCAGTACAGCGGGCCTTCAGCGAGCAGGAGGTGGAGCGTGCGCAGGATAAGCTCATCGCCTTTTTCCGTCAGGAAGGCTATTTTCAGGTGGAAGAAAGTCCCGAGGTCAGTGTCGATCGTCAGCACGACGTCGCCAACGTGCAGTTTCACGTCACGCTCGGCCGCAGAGCGCGTTTCGGCTCAACCCAGATTGTCGGCGCTTCGCCCTCCGACGAAGCCCTCCTGCACCGCAAACTCATCTCGCTGATGGCGCGCCTCCGCGGCTCCGCCATTCGCCCCGGCAAAACCTACCATCACAGCACGTTGACCAAGGCCTCGCACAATCTGCAAACCACGCTTGCCGGCCAGGGTTATCTGAGCGCCCAGGTCCAACTCACTGCCGCCTCCTATCACGCCGATACGAATCGCGCCGATATTCAATTCACCATCGATGCAGGCGCCAGGACACATGTGAACATCAGCGGCGCACACATCTGGCCCTGGACCCGCAAAGCGCTGCTGCCCATGTACCAGGGCATCGGCGTCGACTCGGAATCGGTCCTCGAGGGAAAACAAGGCCTCACTTCCTTTTTCCAGAAAAAGGGCTACTTCGACGTGCAAGTCGATTCGAATCTTCAGACCAGCCCGGCCGGTGACACCGTCACGTATCGCATCACCCGGGGCAAGAAACACAAGGTCACATCCGTTTCCATCGCCGGCAACAGGCAGCTGCCGTCCTCGGAGCTCACTCCCCAGCTCGCCGTGGAAACCAAGCACCTTCTTTCGCCTGGCGCGTTCAGCGACAAGCTCGTGCAGACGAGCGTGAAGAATCTCACCTCCGTCTACAACTCCGAGGGATTCAGCGACGCTCGCATCACGCCCACCGTCACCCATAAGGATGGAAACGTGCAGGTTGCATTCCGCATCGTCGAAGGCCCACGCGACATTGTGAATGCGCTTTCCATCGAAGGCGCGAACACCTTCTCCGAGGCTCAATTCGCGCCCGGCGGTCTCAAGCTGGCGGTCGGACAGCCTTATTCTCAGGGGCGCGTGGCGGCCGATCGCGCCAACATCGTCGCCCACTATCTGGAGGCGGGTTATCTCACCTCCAGTTTCCGCGAAACAGCAACATCCGTTTCGAAGAAAGAGCCACACCGCATCAACGTGGTCTACCACATCGACGAGGGTCCGCGCGTCTCGGCCGGCACTGTCCTCACCCTGGGCCGCGAGCACACACGCCCTCGCCTGATCGACCGCGATGTGGCCGACATCAAGCCCAATCAACCACTCACCGAAACGCATTTGCTCACGGCCGGCTCCAACCTTTATGAGCACACCGGAGTGTTTGATTGGGCTGAGGTCGATCCGCGGCGCCCCATCACCACCCAAACCCGCGAAGATGTGCTCGTCAAAGTTCACGAAGCCAAGCGGCACGAGTTCACCTACGGCTTCGGATTCGAAGTCATCAATCGCGGCGGCAACATTCCCAGCGGAACCGTGGCCCTTCCCAACCTGCCTCCCATCGGCCTGCCTTCCAATTTCACTGCCAGCCAGCAGACCTTTTATGGACCGCGCGGCACCGCGCAGTACACCCTCAACAACCTGCGTGGGAAAGGTGAATCTCTCTCGTTCACTGCATTCGCCGGACGCCTCGACCAGAAGGGTGCTGTCTATTACATCGATCCCACGTTTCGCTGGTCCCCCTGGAAGGCCACTACTTCGGCTTCCGTGGAGAAGGACGAAACCAATCCGATCTTCTCCTCTGAGATTGCAATCGGCAGCTTCCAGGTGCAGCGCCCCGTCGATCGCGCCAGGCAAAATACCGTGTTCTTCCGCTACAGCTACAGCGACACCAACATAAGCCGCGTCCTCATCCCTGCGCTCGTTCCCACTGCCGACCAGCACGTGCGCCTCTCAACGCTTGCCGCCAACTTCACCCGCGACACGCGCGACAATCCGCTCGACGAACACAAAGGCATGCTCGATTCGCTTGAGCTCGACTTCAACACCGGCAAGCTCGGCTCCAGCGTCGACTTCACCAAGCTCACCGGGCAGGCCGCATTCTTCAAAGAAAAGTTCCATCACATCGTCTGGGCCAACAGCCTACGCATCGGCCTTGCTCAACCGCTCTTGAACAGCCGCGTCCCGCTCAGCGAGTCCTTCTTTACTGGTGGCGGCAACACCCTGCGTGGCTTCCCGCTCGACGGCGCCGGGCCGCAGCGACAGGTGCAGGTGTGCAGCAGCGGCTCCAGTTCCAATTGCACATTCATTCAGGTGCCCGCCGGCGGCAACGAACTTCTCATCTTGAACGCAGAGGCGCGCATTCCACTTCCCATCAAGAAGGGCCTTAGCATCGTGCCTTTCTACGATGGCGGCAATGTGTTTCCCATTGTCGGCTTCCACGATTTCACTTCGCTGTACTCGAATAACGCGGGCATCGGCTTGCGCTACTCCACTCCCGTCGGCCCCATACGGGTCGACATCGGACGCAACCTGAATCCGATTCCCGGAATCACCGCAACCCAATACTTCATCAGCATCGGCCAGGCATTCTGAGGTACCGCCATGCACAGCAATTTTTTTTCCCGCAATCCGTTCAACCCCTCCGCCTACAAAGATCCCGCCAAAGTGCGCCGCATATTCCGCTACACCGCGTGGACGGCCGGCATCCTTTTCATCTCACTCCTCGTGCTCATCGCGGCGATCGTCGCCTCGGTGAATACCGACGGCGTCCATCGCTATCTCATCAACAAGGCGCAGCAGGAAGCGTCTGAAAAGCTGGGCGTTCCCGTGCGTCTCCAGAACTTCACCCTGCATCTCTCCACGCTCGGCGTCGATCTCTATGGCGTCACAGTTGCTGGAGCCGCTCCGTACGCCACTCCGCCGCTGCTCCAGGTCCAGCACTGCTCGGCCAGCGTCCGCATCGTCTCGCTCTGGCGCGGCGATTGGTATTTCCGAAGCATTCGCGTCGATCAGCCGGTCGCCCAGATCTTCATCGGGTCCGACGGGCGTTCGAATCTTCCCACGTTCCACAGCAGCGGCAACAGCAATTCCGATGTCTTCACCCTTGGCATCCGCCATGCTCAAGTGAACTCCGGAATCGTCTACTACAACAACCGTCCCAGCGCACTCGCAGCCGATCTGCACAACCTCAACTTCACCGCCGCATTCCATCCTTTGCTCACGACCTATACAGGTCACGTCGACTATCAGGATGGCCGGTTCCAGTACGGTTCATACCGCCCTATTCTCCATAATGTCGAAGCGGACTTCACCGCCGCCCGCGAGCTCTTCACGCTACACCACCTGAAGCTCTCTACCGCCAAATCCGCAGCCCTGCTGTCTGGAACGCTTGCGGATTACACCAATCCCTCCATCCGCGCCAACTACGATTTCATTGTCGATGGATCCGAGGCTCGCGACCTGCTGCGCCTTGCTTCCGTCCCGTCCGGCTCCGTGCACACTGCCGGCCTCTTGCAATATCACGGCGTCTCCGGCCATTCGTTCCTGCAGGATCTCTCATTGAGCGGCAGTCTCGCCAGCAACCGGCTCAACGTAGACATGCCTTCGTTTCGCGCACCCGTCAACAATCTTTCCGCGAACTACTCTCTTGCGAACGGCTCAGCCTTCGTCCACGACCTGAAGGCGGCTCTTCTGGGCGGTCAAGTCATCGCCAATGCAAATTTGGCGAACCTTGCTGGCCCCGCCCGCTCGCACTCAGATGCAACTGCGGAGTTGCATAATATTTCTCTCGCTCAGGTGCAACTCGCGCTCGGAAAAGCGGCGCAGCTTGCTTCCGCTCGTGTTGCCGGCGTTCTCAATGCAAACACGAAAGCCTCCTGGGGCGCAAACCTGCACGATCTCGTCGCGCATTCCGACGCCACTGTAACTGGCCGGCTGCAGCCAACTCGGCCGACAGGCCGCGCCGTCCCGGTCGCCGCATCTTCCGGCTCCGAGCCCTCGTCTTTTCCCGTCGATAGCGCCATCCACGCGACCTACACCGGTAACACGCAGCAGCTTCAGCTCGATCACAGCTATCTCCGCAGTTCCCAGACGAACCTCACCATGAACGGCGCCGTGAGCCGTCACTCCAGCCTCGTTCTTCACCTTCAGGCCGATGATCTTCGCCAAATCTCCACCCTGATCGACGCATTCCGCACCCCCGCGCCCGGGACTCAACCCCAACCCCTTCAGCTTCAAGGCCAAGCCACATTCGATGGAACGGTTCAGGGCTCGACCGCCGCGCCGCACTTGTCTGGCCAGCTGACCACTTCCAATTTCGCTGTGAACGGCATCGAGTGGAAAACCTTCCGCACCGGCATCGACCTCGATCCCTCTCAACTTCGTCTGCGCAATGCCGACCTGGAGCCCGCATCCCAGGGTCAATTGCATTTGAATGCCAGCGTCAGCCTGAACAAGTGGGCGTTCAGCAATACAAGCCCCATCAACGCCGATCTCGCAGCAAACCGATTGAGCCTCGCTGAATTAGCGAAGCTTTCCGGCCAATCCGTCCCCATCACCGGAAACTTGAATGCAACCATCCGGTTGCATGGCAGCGTGCAGCAACCCCAAGGCAACGGAAACATCCAGCTCGTTTCCGCCAAGGCCTACAACCAGCCGCTGCAGGCTGCCACCATCACCTTCTCGGGCAACGGAGACACCGCCCGCGCTCTGCTCTCCATCCGCACCGACGCCGGCAATCTCGACGGCAATGTCACCGTCCAGCCCCGGCAGCGTACCTATACCGCACAGCTCGATTCAAAGACCATTCATCTCGACCGGCTCGAAGCACTCAAAGCGCAAAACGTCGACGTCAGCGGCGTCATCGCGCTCCACGCCACAGGACGGGGCGCCTTTGACAATCCGCAGCTTTCCGCGGCGGTTCAGTCCGCATCACTCAAAGTCCAGGACCACACTCTCTCCGCCCTCGATCTTCGCGTAAACATCGCAAATCATCTGGCAGACGCCACGCTTTCCTCCGCAGTCGACAATGCCGCCATTCGTGCCCGGGGCCGAGTCAACCTCTCCGGCGATTACCTCACCCAGGCATCCCTCGATACGCAGGCGATTCCGTTGCAGTCCCTGGTCGCTGTGTATGCCCCCGATCAGGCGCCCGACGTGACCGGCGAAACGGAAGTTCATGCCACCCTGCAGGGCCCGCTCAAGACTCCCGCGCGTCTCGAAGCCCACATCAAGATTCCTACACTGAAAGTGGCCTACCAGAACAAGGTCCAGCTCGCCGCCGCATCTCCCGTGCAGGCCGACTTCACCGTGGGCATCCTGCACCTCCAGCCTGCAAAAATCAGCGGCACCGACACCGATCTGCAGTTTCAGGGCGCAATCCCCATTTCTTCATCAGCGCCCATGTCTCTGCAGGCTCGCGGCACCGTCAACCTTCAACTCGCTCAGCTCTTCGCTCCTGACCTTCGCAGCTCCGGTGAAATTCGCCTCAACATCAATTCGAGCGGCGCGGTCGCAGGCGCAAATCTCGGCGGCGACATCCGCATCGTCGATGCCAACTTCGCATCCAGCGTATCGCCAGTCAACCTGCAACACGCCAACGGCGTGCTCACCCTGACCACCAATCGCATCAATGTCGATCAATTCCAGGGCACCATCAACGGAGGCACAGTCACCGCCGAGGGCGGCATCGCCTATCGCCCCAACGTTCAGTTCGATCTTGGCGTGGCCGCGAAAGGACTGCGTGTCCTCTATCCCGACGGCGTGCGCGAAAGCTTCGACGCGAATCTCAGGCTGGTGGGTACAACAGACAAATCGATGCTCGGCGGCACGGTCGGGCTTGCCAATATCTCGCTCACGCCCGCATTCGACCTCACGTCGGTCATCAACCAGGTCTCAGGCGGGGCCGCGGCTCCCCCCAGTCAGGGATTCGCGCAAAATCTGGCGCTCAACATCGCCGTCCATTCCACCAGCAATCTCAATCTCATGAGCAAGACGCTGAGCGTCGGCGGTTCCGCCAACCTCCAGGTCAGGGGCACTGCCGCCCAACCCGTCATCCTCGGCCGCGCCGACATTTCCGGCGGCGACATCATCCTCCATGGCGACCGCTTCGTCCTCGACGGCGGCACCATTCAATTCGTCAACCCATCTGAGACTGAGCCCGTCATCAATCTCAGCGCCAGCACCGAAATCCAGCAATACAAGATCAAAATGACATTCCAGGGACCCACCGATCAGCTGCGCACCGAGTACTCGTCCGATCCATCCCTGCCCACCGCCGACATCGTGAATCTGCTCGCATTCGGCCAAACCACCGAAGCCAGCGCCGCCAATCCAACGCCAACAAATCAGATGGCAGAGTCCGTTGTCGCCTCGCAGGTCTCAAGCCAGGTCACCAGCCGCCTCTCGAAGGCCGCCGGAATTTCGCAGCTTTCCATCAGTCCGGTGCTCGCCCAGAACTCTGCTCAGGGACCGGCCGGCGCCGTAATCACCATTCGCCAGCGCGTCACCGGCAATCTCTTCATCACGTTCTCCAGTAACGTGGCGTCCACGCAGAGCCAGACCATCCAGGGTCAATACAAGCTTTCGCCGCGCGTCTCAGTCAGTGCTACGCACGATCCCAACGGAGGCTTCGGCTTTGACACATTGATCAACAAGAGCTGGTAAATCCCCATTGGCTCGCCGTGCGTCACTGGCCGCCGCAAAAACGCCATGGCGCCCGGGGATAAACAGCGCGTTGCCGGGCTCCCGCCTCGTCAATCGCCGCCTGGATCGGCGTCCTCATCTCCAGCGGAAGATGCGCAGCGAAACCATGAACGGAAGCACCAGCCATGCGCACAAAATCGCGATCGGCGAAACCATCTGCGGCAGATGCGTCCCTTGCAGCATGTTGCCGCGCAATGCATCGATCGCCGCTGTCAGCGGCAGCGCTTTCACGAACGGCTGGATGACTGCCGGAAAACGAGACGCCGAAAAGAACACCCCCGACAGGATCCACATCGGAAGCATGACCAGGTTCATCAATCCCGATGCCGCCTCCATCGTCTTCGCCCTGGATGCGATCAGCAGGCCCAGCGCCGAAAATGAGAGCGACGTCAGCACGCACAGCGCTCCCAGTTCCCAGAGCGGTCCACGAAACGGAACGCCAAACGCAATCTTCGCGAAACTCAGAAATACTCCTACTTCGATCACCAGAAGTATCAGCCTCGAAAGCAGGAACGACGCCAGATATTGCCACCTCGGCATCGGTGAAGCCACATACCGCTTCAGCAGCTTTTTCTGCCGCGCCTCCACAATCGAAAATCCCAGGCCCCAGATCGCCGAACCCATCAGGTTCATGCCCAGCAGTCCCGGCACCACGAAGTCGATGTAACGCGCGCCCGTCTCGTGAATCAGCTCGTTTGCCGTCGCTGTCGAAGGCTTCTGTCCCGCCGCGCGTTGGATTGCGATGTCAGCCAGCAATCTTGCCGATCGTCCATCCGGATTCGTATCGTCGTATTTGTACGCAACACTGCCCGCCTGCTGAATCGCCAGCAGCACAATGTTTCCCGTCGCCAGCGCATGCGTTCCGCCGGCCTCGTCCATCGTGGCCGCGGTCAGGCCTTTCTGACCGTTCAGCGCTTGCGTCAACTGCGCCGTGGTCGCGCCCACCTGCAGCACGTCCGCGGGCCGGTTCCGAAACGCGATTCCCAATCCGATCGCCAGCAGAATCGGAAAGATAAAAACCCAGAACAGCGCTTCCGGCTCGCGCAAAAAAAGCCGGAACCGCGACGCCGTCAGCTGGTACAGCGAACTCTCTTTCAAGTTACTCATCGCGCAGATTCCTTCCCGTCAGCCCCACAAACACATCCTCGAGGGTTGCCGAATGCGTTCGGAACTCGCTCGGCTCCAGCCCCATCCCCTCCAGCGCAGAGAAAATCCGCGGTACGGTGGTATGCAGTTCGTCCACCGACAGCTGGTGCAGCCCGGCGTCAACCCTGTGCGAACGGACTCCCTGCATCGCCGTCAGCTCCGCTGGATTCACGCCATCCCCATTCGCATTCTTCGCCGCCACCGCAAACTCCACAATGTGATCCCCGCCCAGCGATGCGATCAGTTGTTGCGGCGTTCCCAGCGCAATGATCTTGCCGTGGTCCATGATCGCCACGCGATCGCAGAGCCGCTCCGCCTCGTCCATGTAGTGCGTCGTCAGGATGATCGTGCGTCCCGCGCTTCGCAATCGGTCCACAAGTTCCCACAAATGCCGCCTCGCCTGCGGATCGAGCCCCGTCGTCGGCTCATCGAGAAACAGCAACTCCGGGTCGCCTACCAGCGCGCACGCCATCGCCAGCCGCTGTTTCTGCCCCCCCGATAGCGTTCCCACTCGCGCCGTCTGCTTCTCTTCGAGCTGCGCCATCGCGACGGCCTGCGCCACCGTCATCCCGTGCCGGTAAAAGCTGCGGAACAGGCGCAGCAGCTCCTCGACCGTCAGCTTGTCGGGAAACTGCGTCTCTTGCAGCTGCACCCCGATCCGCTGCCGCAGTTCCTTTTCCGCGCTTCGCCACTCCAGCCCCAGTAGCCTCACCGATCCCGCATCCGCCGGAGTGAGCCCCTCGCAAATCTCAATGGTCGTTGTCTTGCCCGCGCCATTCGGACCCAGCAGGCCGAAGCACTCGCCCCTGCGCACTTCCAGGTCGATGCCGTCCACGGCCACCACATCGCCAAACACTTTGCGCAGGCCGCTCAGCAAAAGCGCGGCGCCGTTTGACGTCTGCTGAGTCGTAGAATTCGATTGCGGATCGCTCAAGGCGCCTCTCCTCGCAACAGGCTAATGCAATCCGCCCTCGGATATACCATGAATTCTCAGTCCTCATGAAGCGGTGTGCCGCGTCCTGGCTTGCTGGGCGGGGTAGGAAGTTGGAAAGCCTGTGGCCACACTTTGAAAGGCCACGGATCGATCCGTGCCGCAAATCGAACCAGTCAGACAACGGCTTGAGCCGCCGAGGGATGTTCCTCCTCAATCGCTCTCGCGGCGAATGCGATTACCTTGGCCCGGCCCACCCCTTTCTGCACAATTCCCTTTATCGCGATCAAATCCCCCATCCGCCCAACCAATTAAAGTAGGACGCGAAGGTCTTCATCTTCGCAGATGCGTCCATCTCCAACACAGCTCGCTCGCTGCCGCGCCGCCAACCTTCCTCGCGCCGCGCTTCTCTTCGTGGCCTGCACGCCCCTCTGCCTTGCGCAATCCACCGACCAAATTGCCGATGCAGCCACCCACCAGCCCGTATCCGCAACCTGGACCGCCGATACCGGACTCCGCCTCGAAGGCCTAGGTGCCGCGTGGTACGCTTCAGCCAACGGCGACGATTTCCGCTATCTCAAGCGCACCGTCGACGCCGTGCTCGACGGTGGCGTCCCGCCGGCAACGGATTCGCTTGCCGCAGGCCTCTTCGGCCGCCAGCTGCTTCTCCTCTACCGCGTCACCCTCGATCCCAAATACTTCAAGGCTGCCGAGACTCTCCGCCGTCAGCTCAGCCCAGTCTGCGGCCTCGTGCCTCAAACTCCATCCCGCGCCTCCGGTGCAACTCCCCCCTCCGCCTGCCAGGCTCAGCCCTTCCTCGCCGAATATGCTGCCGTTTTTCACCAGCCAGCCGATTTCGTCGCCCTCACCCATACGTTCGAGGCTCAGAACCGCAATCTCAACGCCTCGCCTGAAAACCTCGCTCGCCAGGCCATAGCCCTCGTCGACTCATTGCCTTACTACCCAGCCGCCGATCCCGGCCGCGCTCGACTGCTGAAAATATTCCGCCATCTCGCAGCGGCTCTCTCCGCCGCGCCCATTCCGCGACAACAACCTCCGCTCTCCGCAACCTGTCTCACGATCTACGCCTTTCTCAGAGGTGTGCGCCTCGGCTATCTGCCCGACTCTTACGATGCCTCCGCCCTGCGCGCCTGGCAACCGATCGCCGCTTCGGCCGGCCAGAATCTGCTCGAACCCGCATCCCTGCTGCTCGCTGCCACCGAGGCCGACCTCGCATCCATCAACGCATCCCACCGCGGCCAAACCATTCTCGTCGATGCCTGGTTCAACAGCCAGACACGCCGTAACGCCGCCGGCCAGACAGAATCCTTTCATTACAAGTGGTCCGACTTCAGCGACAGCGGCTACTCGCTCCTCGGCCACATGTTTCGCAGCTACGGAGTCGGCACTGGCACACTCGATTCCGCGCCCACCCTCTCCAACCTCTCCGCCGCCCAACTCTACCTCATCGTTTCGCCCGACATTCCCGTCAAGAATCCGCATCCGCATTACATGACCACGCACGATGCCGATCAAATCGCGGCCTGGGTGCACGGCGGCGGCGTCCTCATCCTCATGGAAAATGATCCTCCCAACGCCGACATCGAGCATCTCAATCTCCTCGCCGAGCGCTTCGGCATCCACTTCGACAACGTGCTGCACCACCACATCATCGGAGAGCAAGTCGAGGACGGCCGCATTCCGGTCCCCGCATCCGGACCCATCTTCCACCATCCGCACACGCTCTATATGAAAGACACCTGCGCGATCTCATTGGCCGGTGCCGCCATGGCGCTTCTCCGCGATCGCGGCGATGTCGTCATGGCAACCGCCAAATACGGACGCGGCACCGTCTTCGCTGCCGTCGATCCCTGGCTCTATAACGAGTACACCGACGGCCGTAACAATCCGCACATTTACAGCCAATTCGATAACTTCGCAGGCGGGCAGGAACTGGTACGCTGGCTGCTCGACCATGTTCCCGCCCGGCGCGGCCCAGGAAAGAAGACCACATCGCAATGAAAACCTTCTTAATGCCCGACCCGGTTCGCTACCCGCGCATGACCACTCAGGAACTGCGCGAATCGTTCTTGCTCGCCGATCTTCATCAGCCCGGAGCTATCGAATTTCGCTATCTCGATCTCGATCGCGCCGTCGTGGGCATGGCCTCCCCGCTCGCCGGCGCAATCCCGCTGCCCACCAGCCCTGAACTTCGCGCGACCTGCTTCACCGAACGGCGCGAGTTGGGTGCACTCAACATCGGCGGCGCCGGAACCATCCACGTCGGCGGCAATTCCTATTCGCTCGGCAATCTCGATATGCTCTACATCGGCCGCGGCAATCCTGAGGTCGTCTTCGAGTCCCAGTCAGCCGGCAATCCGTCTGCCTTCTACCTTCTCAGCTATCCGGCGCATGCCAGCCATCCCGTGGCGCTCGTCCGCAAAGCTGAGGCCCAGCCCGCCGACATCGGATCCGCCGAGACAGCCAACCGCCGCACCGTCTATAAATACATCCACGCCGGTGGCGCGAAGAGCTGCCAGCTCGTGATGGGCGTGACCCATCTTCACAGCGGCAGCGTCTGGAACACGATGCCCGCCCATACCCACATGCGTCGTTCCGAGATCTATCTGTACTTCGATGTTCCCGACACTGCCCGGGTCATGCATCTCATCGGGCCCCCGCAGGAAACCCGCCACCTCATCATCCGCAACCGTGAGGTTGCGCTTTCTCCAGGATGGTCGATTCACGCCGGTGCGGGCACGCAGGCCTACAAATTCTGCTGGGGCATGGGCGGCGAAAACCAGGACTACGCCGACATGGATCCCGTTCCCATCGAAACCATGCTCTAAGGAGATACGCCATGAAACGAGTTGTTCTCATTACTGCAGTGGTTCTGTTCCTGATTCCGCTTCTGGCCCAGACGGCACGCAAATCCGAGGTATTTTCCTCATCGCAGATTCAGGCGCAGATTCAGTCGCTGGCTTCGCAGGCCGCGCCTTCGGGCGGAAGCGGCGCCACGCTCGCTGACTACGGTAGCCACAAGCTGCAACTCTCGGTTCGCACGAAGACCGGTGGAGCAGAGATTCATGCCCACTTCGACGATGTCATGATTGTCGAGCAGGGAAGTGCGACCCTGATGACCGGAGGCTCTCTCCTGAATCCCACGACCGGCCCCGACGGCGAATCAAAAGGCTCCGGCATTCGCGATGGAAAATCGCAGACTATCTCCGCCGGCGACGTCATCACGGTCAATGCCGGCATTCCGCACCAGCTCATCATTCCCGACAACTCCACCTATAGCGCCCTCGTCATCAAGGTCAGGGAGCCGTGATTCGCATAGCCCGCGGAATCCAAGCCTTCCAAATTCCCTTCGTCCCTGGTCCCTTGGTCCCTATTCCCTTAGTCCCTGGTCCTTGTCTTCTCATCCCTTGGCCACCAGCTTTCCGCCCCTCACGCGGAACCGCTCTCCGCGCCACACAATCGTGTCGCCTGCAAATCCCGCCAGCCACAAACCCATCGCGATCGCATCGCGCACCGGCAACAGCCACAGCAGCGCCAGCACCTGCCGGTCGCCCAACACCTCGGCGCCGACCGTCATGGCCAGCGTGAGCCGCAAAAAAAAACTCAACGCGAGCAGCCAGAAACTCACGAGGCTCAGTCCGCTTGCAATAACGTTCAACGCGGCCCACCCCAGCCCATGCGTGAAGATCAGGCCCGCATAACCCCACGGCCGGGCATCGCGCACCGTTCGGAGCCAGCGCAGCTGATGGTCTGCAAATCCGCGCCATCCATATGCCGGAACCGCCGTCTCCACGACTTCGGGCGCGAGCTCTACCCGATATCCGGCCGCGGCCACGCGCGCTCCCAATTCGTAATCGTCCGCAAGATCATCCACGAGCGAGGCAAATCCGCCGATCCGCTCCAGCGCCTCGCGTCGCACCGCAAGGGTCGAACCCAGGCCGTACTTGAGCCCGCCTTCGATCCATTTCGACAGCAGCACGCCCGCCTGAAAGTCTGTCGCAATGCCCAGCGCCTCCATGCGCGAAGCCAGCGTGCGCTGCGCGCGTCCCCGGTAGAGCGTCGTCACCAATCCCACTGGCTGCGCCTGGCCAGCCCGCGCAAAGCACGCCATCACGCGCTCCAGGTAACGCCCGCTCACGGTGATGTCCGAGTCATTCACCAGCAGAAACTCATATCGCGCATGCGGCACGACCTGTGCCAGGACGCTCACTTTTCCGTTGGTTCCCAGCCGCGCGGGACATTCCAGCAGCTGAATCGCACGCTCCGGAAACTCGCCCTGCAACTGCCTCACCAGTCCCGCCGCTGGATCGTCAAGCGATGACACGCCAAAGAGCAGTTCGAATTCGCCCCCGTAATTCTGCCGGCAGTGGCTGCGAAACGCATCCAGCATGCCCGGGTCGACGCCCTTTAGCGATTTCAGGATGCTCACGCCGGGCGCGAACGCCGGCAGCTTCTGTTTCCGTTCAGCAACAAAAAGCCGAGCCGCGATCAGCGCCGCTGCAAAGTAGACCATCCCGGTCACGGCCATCGCCGTGGTCGCCACTTCCACGGCAAGGGCCAGAGCGTGCAGACTCACAGTTGCCAGATTACAGCCTTCAGCCGCTCCTGGCATTTGAGAGGAAGATTCGACATGGAGTGGAATGCCCGGCGTTCAAGAACGAGACAAATGCCTCGGCTACTGCGACGCGCCGCCGAACAAGCTGACAGCTGATGCCCGACCACTGACAACTGTCCATGGACGACTTGTTTTTACTCGTAGCGCAGCGCCTCGATCGGGTCCAGCGACGCGGCCTTCCATGCCGGATAAATGCCGAACACCAGTCCGATCGCGCACGACACGCAGAACGCGATGATCACCCACGTCGTCGACAATGCTGCGTGCAGGAACGAAACCGCGTAGTGCAGAATGACCGTAAAAAGCGATCCGGCCAGGATCCCCAGCATCCCGCCCACCGCGCACAGCGTCACCGCTTCCAGCGTGAATTGCAGCAGAATGTTTTTCTTCGTCGCGCCAATCGCCTTGCGAATTCCAATTTCGCGGGTCCGCTCCGTCACGCTCACCAGCATGATGTTCATCACGCCCACGCCGCCCACCATCAATCCCACCGACGACACCGCCACCATGAACAGAAACAGCCCGCCCGTCAGCGAATTCCAGAGCCGCGTCAGCGAGTCCGGACCGAAGATCGCAAAATTATCGTCCTGCTCCACGCGCACCCCGCGCCGGACGCGCAGCAATTCCCTGATTTCCTCAACGACGATCTCCTTGTTCGCCTGGCTGTCGAACTTCACGGTGATCCAGAAATCCTTGATCTCAGGGTGCATCGACCGGAACACCGCCAACGGAAAATACGCCGAGTTGTCGGCGGTATTGCGCCCACTGCCAAACGGCTTTGGCTGCGCGTCCAGCACGCCGATCACCGTGAACACGTCTCCGCCGCACTCCACGTCCTTGCCGATCGGCGACTCGCCCGGAAACAGGTCTTCGGCAGCATCGTGTCCCAGCACCACCACCCGCGAGTTGTGCTCCTCCTCGGGTTCCGAATACATGCGGCCTTCCAGCATGTTCAGTTCCTGAACTTCTTTCAGCTCCGCCGTGGTTCCATACAGAATCGTGTTCTGGATCTTGCGTGTCCCGCGCTTCAGCGATACATTGCCGATCCCCAGCTGAAAATTCTGATACGTCAGCTCGGGATCCACCGCCACCACGTGCGGCAAATCGCGCATCGCGATGCCGTCGTCATACGTCAGCTGCTTGCGATTCAGCTCTGCGGTCGTGGGACGGCGTGCGAATGGCTCAAACCGGAAGATCCACAAATTGTTCGTGCCCAGCGTGCGCACAAACTGGTCGATATTCGTGTTCAGCCCATTGATCGCCGACGAAATCAGAATCACCGTCGAGATCCCGATCGAGATGCCCAGGATCGTCAACCCCGAGCGCAGTTTGTTCTTGCGCAGCGTCTCCAGCGCCAGCTTCACTGATTCTTTTGAGTCGGTCAATCGCATCGCTACAACTCCGCCCTCAGCGCCGCGATCGGATCGAGCTGCGCGGCCTTGTGCGCCGGATACACCCCGAAAAACAGCCCCACCGCCGACGCCACGAACAAACTCAGCAAAATCGACCACACCTGTACCACGGACGGAAACGCCACTATCGCGGTAATCGTCTTCGCCGCGCCAATCCCCGCCATCACGCCAATCAAGCCGCCCACCAGCGACATCGTCGCCGACTCAATCAGGAACTGCATCAGGATGTCGTGCCTCCGCGCTCCCAGCGCCTTCCGCACCCCGATCTCCCGCGTCCGCTCCGTCACGCTCACCAGCATGATGTTCATGATCACGATGCCGCCGATGACCAGCGAGATTCCGGCGATCGCCGCCACGACCGCTCCAAAGCTGTTCAGGATCTTCCCCAGCATGTTCTGAAATGTTGAGCTCGTATCGACCGTGAAGGTGTCCTCCGCATCCGGCGCCAGGTGGCGTCGCGCGCGCATGATCGTGCGCAACTGGTCGATCACTTCGTCCATCACTTCGCCGTTGCCGCCCGCGTCCGCGAAGATGTCGAGCGTGTCATGCGCGCCATAGCGCTCCAGAAACGGGTTGAGCGGAATGCCCACCCAGTTGTCCATGCTCTGTCCCAGCATCTTCCCTTGCGATTCCGCCACGCCGATCACGGTGTAGGGAACCCCATCGACGCGGATTTCCTTGCCCAGTGGATCGCCCGCGCCAAGCAGATTGTCCACGACGTCGGTGCCAATGATGCACACATGCTCGCTGTGCGCGTCCTCAGTCGCCGTGAACGACCGCCCCAGCGCGATATTCAGGTTCGCGATCTCCGGCATGGTCCACGTCACGCCTCGAACCGTGGTGTCTGTGCTCGACCGGTTCCCGTACACCACGCTGCCCGTCGTGTTGCGCTGCGCGCCCACCGATTTGCAGTACTTGCATTCGTCCAGGATCGCCCGGTAGTCATCGTACGAAATGTTCCTCCGCTTCTGGAAGGAAAGATACTCGTCGACGGTCATGAACGTTTGCGGCTGCTTGCTCACCGTGATCACGTCCGCGCCATACGTATTGATCTTCGAGGTCACGAACTGCTTGGCGCCGTTGGTCAGCGTCACCACCATAATCACCGAGGCCACGCCAATCACAACCCCAAGCAGCGTCAGGATGCTGCGCAGCTTGTTCGCCCACAACGCCTGCAACGCGAGCTTGATGGCCTCAATGAATTGCATCGTTCCGCTTTCCGTTCCCCATGCCGGCGAATAAGTAGAACCGGGGCTCCGCCCGCAGCCCGCCGCCTGCACTCAAGTCAGGTCCGAAGACACAACCTGCGCAGACACCGGCAATACCCATGAGATTGCGAACCATCCTCTCATGAATGAGCCGGAAAAGAAGTCTCTCCCGTCACGGCTCGAATGTCAATCTTGGAAAGCGCGGGTAGTGGTTGCTTGGCCCCTGGAGACCGGCTCACTGGCTGATGGCCGATGGCTGAAAGCTGATAGCTGCTTTTTTCACTCGTACCGCAGCGCCTCAATGGGATCGAGGTTCGCCGCCTTCCACGCGGGGTAAATCCCAAAGACCAGCCCGATCGCACATGAAACGCCAAAGCCCGTAATTACCCAGACCGTCGACACCGTGGCCGGCAGCCCAATCGGCAGCCAATAAATGATGTAGGTGATCACCGTCCCCGCAAGAATGCCAATCACCCCTCCCACGGCGCACAACGTCACCGCTTCGGTGGTGAATTGTGTCAGCAGCGTTCGCTTGGTCGCGCCAATCGCCTTGCGCACGCCAATTTCGCGGGTCCGCTCCGTCACGCTCACCAGCATGATGTTCATCACGCCGACACCGCCCACCATCAGGCCCACACTGCTTACTGCGATCATGAACAGCACCAGCCCGCCGGTCAGCTGGTTCCACAGCTTCGACAGCGAGTCCGGCCCGAAGATCTCGAAATCATCCGGCGCTTCCACCCGCACCTTGCGGCGGATGCGCAGCAGCTCGCGGATCTCCTCCTGCACCAGCTCCTTGTTCTTCGGATCGTCGTACTTCACCGCTACCCATAGGTCCTTGTCTTCAGGATGCAGGTTGTGGAACGTGCCCATCGGGAAGATCACCATGTTATCGTTCGGATTTTTTCCCCCGCCGAACGGCTGCTTGCGCTTCTCCAGCACGCCGATCACCGTGTAGAGGCCCGTTTCGACATTCACTTCCTTGCCAATCGCCTGCTGATCCCCGAACAGCTGCTCCCACGTATCGTGACCCAGAATGCACACGTGCGCTGCGCGATGATCCTCATCGTCGGTAAATAATCTGCCTTGCAGCAGCGTCATGTCGGTCACGTCGGCCACTTCGGCCGTCGATCCCTGCAGAATGGTTCCCGCTACCTTGTTCGTTCCGTACTTCACGCTTACCTGGCCTACACGGAACTGCCCGGTGTGCTGGTATCCGCCATCAGACGCCACCACGTGCGGCAACGTCCGCATGGCATACACGTCATCCGGCGTGAGCCGCTTCCGCGCCAGCATCTCCGCCGTCGGCCGCACCCCGATCACCGGCATGTGAAACACCCAGATCACGTTCGACCCCAGCGAACTCACCCAGTCCGAGACGCGGTTGTTCAGCCCGTTGATCACCGAGGAAATCGTGATCACCGTCGTCACACCGATCACGATGCCCAGGATCGTGAGGCTCGAACGCAGCTTGTTGGTCCGCAGCGTTTCCAGGGCCATCTTTACCGATTCCCGCGTTTGTCCCTGCGCCATAAAACAGCTCCTGAAAGCACCCTCTAGCTTTTAGCCTTTAGCTCTCCGTGCTCAAATACCTCATTGAACCATCGACTGCTTGTTCCGCTCAGCTCTTAGCTAAAAGCTGACGGCTGACGGCTGATAGCCGCCTCTACATTTCCGCTCTCAGCGCCACCACCGGGTCAAGCCGCGCCGCCTTGCTCGCGGGATACACGCCGAAGAAAATGCCCACTGCGCCCGCCAGGAAAAGCCCAAGGAAAATCGCCCACAGCGGCACCGCCGTCGGGAAACCCACGAAAATCGTGATCAGCTTGCCTACCAGGATCCCGCCCGCCACGCCGATCGCTCCGCCGACCAGCGCCAGCGACGCGCTCTCGATCAAAAACTGCATCAGAACATCCCGCTGCTTCGCACCCAGGGCCTTGCGCACCCCAATCTCGCGCGTGCGCTCTGTCACGCTCACCAGCATGATGTTCATGATCACCACGCCGCCAACCACCAGCGCAATGGAGGCCAGCCCCAGCACAACCCACGTAAATAGCGAACTGATCTGCTTCCAGATGTCCAGGAATGTGTCGTTCGTCTCCAGGTCAAAGTCGTCCGGCGTTCCCGGAGCGTTATGCCGCCGCGTCCGCATCAGCGTCCTCACCTGGTCCTCAGCTCGTTCCATCACCTGGGCATTCCCGGCCGCTCGCGCATAGATGTTCACCGAGTCGTTGTACCCGTACACCTGCTGATAAGTGGTGATCGGAACCGCCACCCAGTTATCCTGCGATTGACCCAGCGTTTTACCTTCTCGCTCCGCCACCCCCACAATCGTGTAGGGAATCCCGTCCACGCGGATTTCCTTGCCGATCGGGTCGCCCTGGCCCAGCAGGTTATCCACAATGTCGTAGCCGACAATCACGTCCTTGGTCGCGTGTTCCTCATCCGCCGGGGTGAAGCCGCGTCCCAGCTCGATGTTGATGTTGTTCAGCGCGAGCATGGTTGCGGTGTATCCCCGCACATCCGTGTTGTTGCTCGAGTGCCCGTTCGCGACCACGTTCGTCGACTTGTCCAGCATCGCTCCCACTTCGCCGCACTCGGTGCACGCGGCCTTCACCGCGTCGTAGTCGTCGATATGCATCATCTTGCGCTTCTGGTACTTCAGGTACTCCTCGGCGGAGAAGATCACGCTCGGCATCCGCGTCACGGTGAACACATCGGCCCCGTAGCCTGAAAGCTTCGTGCTCACGTATTTGCTCGCTCCGTTCACCAGCGTGATCACCATGATCACCGAGGCCACGCCCATCACCACCCCGATCAGCGTGAGAATCGAGCGGAGCTTGTTGGCCCACAGCGACTGCAGCGCGAGTTTGAACGCCTCGATCAGCTTCATCTTGTTTTCCCGTGCAGGCTTGCTCATCCGGAGCAAGCTCTCAATCGGCCTTCTGCCCTCTGCAGCACCGGCTTAAGGCACGCCGTCTGTCTCTTCGACGGATCAGGCGAACCAACCGACCCACAATGTGACGAATACAGACCGGCCCTTCGCTAGCGAAGGGTACGAAAGCCGCACTGCGCCCATGTCTCAGGATACGCGACCCCGCCCTCGCCGGTTCCACCCCGCCCTCTACGTCCCCCGTCCCTCAGTCCCTATGTCCCTCGTCCCTCGTCCCTCGGCCCATCCCCGCACTCCCAGCTCCCAGCCTCGCTCCGCTTTCCCTTTCCCTTGTACTTCGCAACCTTCGGGTATGCGCACAGCGGCCGCGTCATCGTCACCTTGTACTTGTCATTCTTTTCTTCGACATGCGCACCAGTCACCCGCTCTGGCGCCGTTCCCGTTTCGACCCACTTCTCCACCGCCATCACGATGCTGTGATCCGCGTCAGCGCCCTTTCCGTCGATCCCCGACCACCCCTGCCCGAAGCTGTTTAGCCCCGGACCTCCGCCGCAGTGCTGCAATCCCGGCACCACGAAAAGCCGCACAAATCCGTTTGCCTCCTCTGCCCCGGCTTTCTCCACCACTTCGTTGTAGTAGTCCACCGTCCCTACCGCCGGGATCGCGGGGTCATTCCATCCGTGGTAAAGAATCAGCTTTCCGCCGTGCGCGCGAAATGGCCCCAGATCCGGATTCACCGCATCCAGCTCCTGGCTTGTTTTCTCCGTGGCTGCGTTAAGTGCCTCATCCAGGTTCAGCGCCTTCACATCTAGGTCCGCTTTCTCATAAACCATGTTCTTGAAGTAGCCGTCGACAAATCCTGCACCAACGCTCTTGTCCGCACTCTCACCAAAGACCCAGGAGCCCCACCCATTGGGTCCCTCCTCGGCACCCGGCAGATAACCCGGCTCAATCTGCTTTCCGTCCGCACCCTGCGCTCCGGCATAGAGTCCCTTCAGCGCCGTCACTTGCGGAGCCGTCAGGCATGCGTCATTCTCCGCACCCTTGCACAGCAGCACCCCGGGGTCGAACTGGCAGGTCCGCGGATCGTCAAGAAATCCCTGATGGGTCTTGTCGCACTGCGCCAGCACGGATGTCGCGATCGCATGCACCTTGCTCGCAGGAATGTAGCTTGCCGGGTCGCCGAACAGCTTGTGCGAAACCGCCAGCCCGCCGCTCACCAAATGCGTCCAGTTATATGCCGGAGCGCCCGCCACGATCCCATCGTAATCCTCCGGAAATCGTTGCGCCTCCATCAGCGCCTCGCGGCCGCCGTTCGAGCAGCTCGAAAAATAACGATGATCCGGCGCCTTCCCATAAAATGCCTGCGTGACCGCCTCCCCTGTCTCGGTCATCTCGTGAATCCCACGGTATCCGTAATCCACCATCTTCTCCGGATGCCCCAACGCCCACAACGCATCCTGCGTTGTGTGCCCAGTGTCCGTACCCGCGCTCGCATATCCCGCTCGCACCGCATGCGACAACCCGATGTAGTCGATATACCCCGCAAATCCACCATTGCCCTGACCCAGAAACTTCCCGTTCCACCCGTGCAGTGGCAGCCAGACTTCGATCTTGATCTGCGAGTCGGAGCTGGGATGCGACTCCGCCACGACCCTGCAAAACGCCGGAACCTTGCTGTAAACAGCGTCCGGTTTTCCCGTATCCGGCGGAGTCAGTTTCCCCGCTGCCACCTCCTCGGCCGACACAATCGTCGTATGCTCCAGATTCACTTTCGCGATTTGGCCGCAGCTGCCAGCCTGTCCCCATGCCCCTGCCGTTCCCAACACCCCAAGGCACAATCCGAATGCAAGCGTTCGCAATTTTCCCCCCCCGATCACAGCTGCTCTGAAACCTGTACCAGCGATACTAACCGGCTCCCCGCCCGCCTCGCCGCACCATCCGCGCGCCTCGGGGACCTTCGTCACATTTCTGCAAATCTCCCGAAAAAGCTCGCCGTACGATACCATTGCAATCCTGATCAGCCACCCGCCGGCGCTTCTATCCGGCACAATCTATCCTCGTTCGCCCGGAGGCTCCATGAACCGCGTTCGTCATCGGCTCCTGCTCGCTGCGCTTCTGCTCGTCCCCTTCTTCACCGCGCTCGCATCCGCGCAATCAGCCGGCGATCATCCGCTGCTGCTCCGGAATCCCTCGCTCTCGCAAGACAAAATCGCTTTCATCTACGCCGGCGATATCTGGACCGTTGCACGCCAGGGCGGCGATGCCGTACGCCTCACCGCCAACGGCGGCGTCGAAGCCGGCCCTTTCTTCTCGCCTGACGGCACGCTCATCGCCTATACCGCGCATCTCCACGGCAACTCCGATGTCTACGTCGCTCCAGCAGCGGGCGGCGTCCCGCGACGCATCACCTGGCATCCGGCCGGCAGCTACGTCGTAGGTTGGTCGCCCGACGGCAAAAACGTCGTCATTGCCAGTGGCGCTGTCAGCTATCGCCACTTCGGAAAGCTCTTCCTCGTGCATGTCGACGGCTCCGGCATGCCGGAGCCTCTGCCGCTGCCCGCAGGCACCCAGGCCTCTTACTCGCCCGACGGCCAGTCGCTCGCCTACAACCCCATCAGCAAATGGGAAGAAGCATGGAAGCGTTACGCCGGCGGCCAGACCACTCCTATCTGGATCGTCAACCTCAAGACTCTCGATCTCGTCAAAGTCCCGCGCGAAAACTCCAACGACTCTTCTCCCGTCTGGATGGGCGACTCAGTCTACTTCCTCTCCGACCGCAACGGCCCCGTCTCGCTCTTCCGCTACGACACCGGCAGCAAGCAGGTTAGCCAAGTCGTCCCCAACTCGAGCTACGACCTCAAGTCCGTCGAGGGCGGGCCCGGCGGCCTCGTCTACGAGCAGTTCGGCTCCATCCACCTCGTCGACATCCCCGCCAACACCGACCATGTGGTTCCCATCCAGATCCACGGCGAATTGCCCAACCTCGAACCGCATCTTGCCAAAGTTCTTCCCAACGAAATCCGCAACTACTCCATCTCGCCGACCGGCGCGCGCGCCGTCTTCGAAGCGCATGGCGAAGTCTTCACCATTCCCGCCGAAAAGGGAGACACCCGCAATCTCACCAACACCTCCGGCATCGCCGAGCGCGATCCCTCCTGGAGCCCCGACGGCAAAACCATCGCTTACTTCTCCGACGCATCCGGCGAATACCAGCTCTTCCTCCACGACCAGACTGGCTTCAAGGCCCCCACCGTCATCGATCTCGGTCCCAACCCCAGCTACTTCTACGCTCCGGTGTGGTCGCCCGACTCCAAACACATCCTCTACGGCGATAAGCACAACCATCTCTGGGTCATCGACGTGCCCGTTGGCAACGCCGCGCCCACCAAGCCCGTGCTCGTCGATACAGCCATCTACAGCAGCTTCGGAGGCAGTTTCAATGCTGTCTGGTCGCCCGATTCCAAATGGATCGCCTATAACCGCGATCTTGACAACCAGCTCCACGCCATCTTTCTCTATTCGCTCGACACCCACAAATTCACGCAGGTCACCGATGGCATGAGCGATGCCACCAACCCCGCCTTCGATGCCAACGGCAAGTACCTTTACTTCCTCGCGTCGACTGACGATGGCCCTTCGCAGGCCGGAATTGACCTCTCTTCGCTCAACCAGGGCCAGACCACAGCGCCCTATGTCGTCGTCCTCGCCAAGGACGGAGCATCGCCCATTCCGCCGGAAAGCGATGACGAAAAGATTAAGGAAGAAAAGAAAGCCGAGCCCGACAAGTCCGTCGACGATCAGAAAAAATCCGACGATCAGAAAAAAGATCAGGCCAAGTCTACCGATAAGGACAAGGACAAAGACAAGGAAGCCGCTAAGGACGACAAAGACAAGGCAAAGACCGTCAAGGTCACCATCGACCTCGACAACATCGGCAACCGCATCCTGTCGCTTCCCATTCCGCCGCGCAACTACGGTGACATCCACGCCGGCAAGGATGGCGTGATTTACATCGAAGAAGGCTCACCCTTTGGCCGCTCGGCCGATGAGGAAGACCGCGGAGCGCCGATCCGCGCACTGTGGCGCTTCACCCTTGAAAAGCGGAAGCCCGAAGTCGTCCTCGCCGACGTCAGTCACATCAAGTTATCGGCAGATGGCTCCAAGCTCATCTATGCACGGCACGACAACTGGGCCATCGCGCCGGCCGACGATCTCAAGCCCGGCAACGACAATCCCGGCAAGCCGCTCAAGCTCGGCGAAATGCAGACCACCATCGATCCCCGCTCCGAGTGGCGTCAGATCTATCACGAAACCTGGCGCATCGAGCGCGACTTCTTCTACGACCCCAACATTCACGGCCTCTCGATCCCGAAAATCGAGGCCCGCTATAAGCCCTACCTCGACAATCTCGCCTCGCGCGACGAGTTCACTTATCTCTCCACCGAGATGCTCGGAGAAATCACCGTCGGCCACATGTTCGTCGGCGGTCCCGGACACCACGATACCGATCCAAAAACCGGCCTGCTCGGCGCCGACTACACCATTGAGAACGGTCGTTATCGCATCAGCAAAATCCTCGGCGGCCAGAACTGGACACCCGGCCTCGAATCGCCGCTCACCCTGCCCGGCGTCTACGTCAAACAGGGCGAGTATCTGCTCGCCGTCAATGGACGCGATCTCCACTCCACCGACAATATCTACGCGTTTTTCGATGGAACAGCCGGCAAGCAGACCGTGCTCCATGTCGGGCCCAACGCCGACGGCAAGGACGCACGCGACGTCACCGTCATTCCCATCCCGGATGAAGACGGCCTGCGCAATCTCGACTGGGTCGAGTCCAACCGCCGCAAAGTCGACGAGCTCTCCGGCGGCAAAATCGCCTATGTCTACATGCCCAACACCGCGGGCGCCGGATACTCCAGCTTCAATCGCTACTTCTATTCCCAACTGAACAAGCAGGCGCTCATTCTCGACGAGCGCTGGAACGAAGGCGGCTTCATTGCCGACTACATCGTCGACGTGCTCAAGCGCTTCCCGCTCTCCGGAGCCGTCGAGCGCGATGGCAAGCCGATCCACGATCCAGTGGGCGCTATCTTCGGCCCCAAGGTGATGCTCATCAACCAGAACTCCGGCTCGGGCGGCGACGCCATGCCCTGGTACTTCCATAAAACCGGCATCGGCAAGCTGATCGGCACCCGCACCTGGGGCGGACTCGTCGGCATCGGCGGCTATCCGTCCCTCATCGACGGCGGCTACGTGATGGCTCCGCGCTTCGCCATCTACGGCCTCAACGGCGACTGGGAAGTGGAGAACCGCGGCATCCCGCCCGACATCACCGTCGACCTGCTGCCCAGGGACGTCGCCGAAGGCCACGACAAGCAGCTCGAGATGGGGGTCGAAACCGTGATGGAGGAGCTCAAGAGCTTTACGCCGCCCCCGCTCACCCTCCCGCCCTATCCCAATTACCACAAGAACGACGGCCTGGGTAAATAGCCTCGCACGCCCTTCCGGATTTTCGGCGCCCGTCCTGGCTTGCCAGGGCGGTTGGTCTTGTAACCAGGCCACGATTCCATCCGCGGATCCCACGAACAGATCTTCGTTCGTGGGATGGAGGGCTCGCTCCAGCGACCTGGGAAGTGTGTCATCCTGCCCGGGGAGTTAGCTGTCGGAAGCAGATGTTGAGCGCACGAGAGCCGCTCCGCGACGACCATCATCTCTTGGCAGAATCTTTCGCATCTCTTCGTTTGAATGTGCTGTTGATCATCCCTCTAGGAGTCGATGATCCACCACAGCAGAGCGGATGTAATGGCAAGGGCGGTCAGTACGACCAGGGCTGAGCGCACCAGATGGCGGTCTTTGGTGCTTGGTATTAGGATCTGAGGTGAAATCGCATGATCTACCCCAGTCGTTTCCGCGAACTGGCTATTGCGATGACGGAAGCTTCCCGGCAGGCGCGAAGCCGGAAACCACGTGTTGGGTTTCAGAACGGTGAACCATCCGGCAGTTCCAACGCTAAAACCTCGGCGAGTGATAGAACGTAGAAGCTTCATGACTTCCTTGTGACCCGTGCTTTCAGGAAGCACCTCGGTATGTCTTCCTGCCGGCGATATAGCGTGATGACACCCTACATCTGGTGAGATGCGGGACGCAACATCGTCCCCGGCTAGCTCGCACGGCTGACCCCGCCCCCCGATTCCCTGACCCCTCATTTCCGGTTACACTAGACCCTGGCAGGAGGACCGGGCGGTCGCTGCCGGAGAAGAGCGCAAGCTCAGCTCCGGGAGAGGAAAGTCCGAACTCCGCAGGGTAGTGTGCCGGATAACGTCCGGGACGTGCGCCTCAAAGCGCATGGACGGCCAGTGCCACAGAAAACAAACCGCCCGCCTCGGCGGGTAAGGGTGAAAAGGTGCGGTAAGAGCGCACCGCTCCGGCGGTAACGTCGGAGGCAGGGTAAACCCCACACGGAGCAAGACCAAATAGGGAGGGAGGCGCGAGCCCAGAGCCAGGCTCGCACCGCGCATCGGCCCGATGCGCCCAGGCGGCTCGAGCTTTGGCCGGAACCTCCGGGTAGGTCGCTGATGAGCGCGAGCGGTAACGCTCCGCCTAGAGGAATGACCGCCCCAGGATGCGAGTCCTGTACAGAATTCGGCTTACAGGTCCTTTTGCCGAATCTCTACGCAGTAACCATCAGCCCTGGTTGGGATCTCCCCGCCGGGGCTGTCCATTTCTGCGCTCATCATCCCGACTGAAGCGAAGGGACTTCCGGGTTCAATTCCATCAAACTCCGCCAACTCCGCTTGCCTTTTGCCAGCACCGCTCACCCCGCTTGCTCCGCTAACCCGGCTGCCCCTCGGCAAGCCCCGCGCCTTTTGCTTGCTCCGCTAGCCCCGCTATCATCTCCCCATGCTGCGAGTGAAGCTCCTCGATCCCGGCGCGCGTCTGCCCGTCGTCGCGCACCCCGGCGAAGACCTCGGCTACGACCTGTTCGCACTTGAACCGGCACGCCTCGAACCCCACGCCACCGTCCGTGTCCGCACCGGCATCGCCGTCGAAGCCCGCCATCCTCGCACCGGCGAACCCCTCGGCCTGCTGGTCCGCGATCGCTCCTCGATCGCAGCCCGCGGCATCGCCACCACCGCCGGCGTCATCGACGCGGGCTACCGCGGCGAAATCCTGATCCTGATGACCAACCTCGGCCAACAAGCCATCGAGCTCAAATCCGGCGAAAAGATCGCCCAGATGATTCCCGTGCCCGTACTCACCGCCGCGATCGAGCAGGTCGACGACCTCGAAGAGTCCGTCCGCGCCGCCAAAGGCTTCGGCAGCTCCGGCCGCTGACCTGCCGCCCCAAACCCGCAATTCAGACCGCCCCCACCCACCATCCATTTGAATCGCGCCTCGCCGCCCAGCCATCCAATCGGCACGACTAGTAGCAGCACGCCATCTTCCCCAGGAGACCACAATGAAGATCGTCGCCACCATCGCCCGCTACCTCCTCGGGCTTATCTTCCTCGTCTTCGGAGCAGACAAGTTCATTCACTTCATGCATGCGCAGTTGCCCCCCGGTGTCGCCGGGCAGTTCATGACCGTGCTCATGACTACCGGATACATCATGTTCGTTGGAGCATTCGAAGTCACCGGTGGCGTTCTGTTGCTCATCAACCGCTTCGTACCGCTCGCACTTTGTCTCCTCGCCCCCGTCATTGTGAACATCGTGCTCACCGGCATCCTCCTGACCCAGATGGCGCTTGGCCCGGGTCTCTTTGTCGCCCTCCTCTGGATCGTTGTTTTTCTCCGTGTTCGATCCGCGTTCCAGCCGCTCTTCGAGCCGCGCAAAGCCGACTAAGCGCGACCCACGCCCGCTTCACCCGGCGGTCATTGCCGGTGCGCGGGATCGCGCACTCGGTGGTGAGCGCACTCGGTGGTGAGCGCACTCGGTGGTGAGCGCACTCACCGGCCCGCAGCGGCCTACAATGAGCAAGGATGATTCTGTATCTCTATCTCGGCTGCGTCGAGTACGACCTCGCTCTTCAAATCCAGTCAGAGATGGCGGCGCTGCGCCTCGCCGGCCGCGTCGACAACGTGCTTCTCCTCCTCGAGCATCCGCCGGTGCTCACCCTCGGTCGCAATGCCAACCGCTCCAATGTTCTTGCCAGCGATGAGCTCCTCGCGTCTCGCGGGGTCACTCTCCACGAAATCAATCGCGGCGGCGATGTCACCTACCATGGCCCCGGCCAGCTCATCGGCTACCCCATCTTCGACCTCCGCAGCCTGCACAAAGATTCAGAAGCGGGCGGCGCTCCCAACGACAGGTTCTCGTCGTTGGGGCAGAAGGGAAGCCGCCTTGGCCCGGTCGACTTCGTCCGCCGCATGGAAGAAGCTCTCATCCGCCTCTGCGGAGTCTACGGCGTGCGTGCCGGCCGCATTCCCGGCCTCACCGGCGTCTGGTGTGGTCTTCCTTCGCAGGAAAACTCAACGGCCGGCCGGCCTCCCGCGCGCAAGATCGGCGCCATCGGCATCCACGTTTCGCGCGGCATCACTTCGCATGGATTCGCCTTCAACGTCACCACCAATCTCGATGACTTCCGCCTCATCAATCCCTGCGGCATTACGGACAAGCCCGTCACCAGCCTCGAAAGGGAAGTGCCCGATCCATCGATCCCGCCCTCGCTCGAAGAGGTCGCGCATCAGGCCGCCCGCCAGTTCGGACAGGTCTTCGGCCAGCAGGTGCTCGCCGTCGAGAACCTCGAAACCCTGCGTGTACGATCCGCCGAGCCTCTGATGCAGTCGCCCCCAGCCACCGACGACACGCCGCTTCAAATCCCGCCAGAAGTGGAGCGCCTGCTCCACGTTCCCGATCGCCCCAAGCGCGCCTGAACCTTTGAGGACCTCGACCAAAGAGTCGCCCTCCGGAGGTGGCGCAGTCGGCCGCACCGCAGGTGGCGATTTATAATCCGGCAGGACCCGGCCGCACGCCAGGTTCCGCATCGCGGAGCGAACGACTCATGCCGACCGACGTCATCATGCCTCAGATGGGCGAATCGATCTTCGAAGGCACCATCACCCGATGGCTCAAACAGCCCGGCGAATCGGTCGAGAAAGACGAACCTCTCTTCGAGATCTCCACCGACAAGGTCGACGCCGAAATTCCTTCTCCCATCAGGGGCGTTCTGCGCGAAATCAAGTTCCCCGAGGGTTCGACCGTCCAGGTCAACACCGTCGTCGCCGTGCTCGACGGCGGCAGCGCGAAATCGGACCGGCAGAAACCATCTGCGCCCGCGCCCGTACAACAGCCCTCCAGAAAGTCGCCCCCACCGGAGGTACCAGCGCAGGCGGCTCCGCGGGCCGCTGAGGCTCACGGCGGAGTCACCGAAGTCGTCATGCCCCAGATGGGCGAATCCATCTTCGAGGGCACCATCACCAGATGGCTCAAGCAGGTCGGCGATTCCGTTCAGATCGATGAGCCGCTCTTCGAAATCTCCACCGACAAGGTCGACGCCGAGATCCCTTCTCACGTTAACGGAACTCTCACCGAGATCCGCGCGCAGGAAGGCGAAACCGTGCAGGTCAACACGGTCGTCGCCGTCATCGGCGGCAGCGCCTCCAGGTCTGACGAACAGAAGAAGGTTCTCCCCGCGACACAAACACGAGAGCGCCGGGAGGCGCAGTCGGCCCCACCCCAGGTAGCATCGCAAGTCACATCGCAGGTCGTCCGTTCGTCGCCGCTGGTCCGCCGCATAGCCCGCGAACATCACATCGATCTCGCTCGCGTTCCCGGCACCGGCTCCTTCGGCCGCATCACCAAAGACGACATCCTGCAATACATCAATGCGCCGGCACCGCCGCAGGCGGCCGCACAGCGGCAGCCGCCCGCGCCGCAATTGCTCAAGGACGAGCTGGCCCCTATGACCAGGATGCGTGCCATCATTGCCGAGCGCATGGCAGAGAGCAAGCGCACCATCCCCCACGCGCACACCGTCTACAAGGTCGACATGACACGCATCGCGCGCCTCCGCGACCGCGAACGCGCCGCCTTCGAGCAGCGCCACGGCTTCAAGCTCACCTACATGCCGTTCATCGCCGCGGCAACCATCGATGCCCTGCGCCGGTTCCCGATTCTCAATGCGTCCCTCGAAGAAAGTTCTATCCGCTATCACGGGCACATTCATCTCGGCATCGCCGTCGCGCTTGAGTGGGGACTGATCGTTCCCGTCGTTCGCGAAGCCGAATCGCGCGACTTCGTTGCGCTTGCCCGCGCCATCAACGATCTCGCCGGCCGCGCGCGCGCCAAGAAGCTCATGCCCGACGAAGTTGGCGGATCCACCTTCACCCTCACCAACCCAGGCGTCTTTGGCGGCGAATTCGGCACGCCCATCATCAACCAGCCTGAGGCCGCCATCCTCGCGATCGGCGGCCTGCGCAAAGAGCCTGTCGTCCTCACCGATGCCGAAGGCAACGACACCATCGCCATCCGCTCCGTGCAGTACTACTGCCTCGGCTTCGATCACCGCCTCATCGACGGCGCCGACTCCGGCAAGTTCATGCTCGAGCTGCAACGCACCCTTGAAAACTGGAACCGCCCGATCAGCTGACCTCTCACTCTCCGAGCTCCGCGAATCCGTTTGGCGATTCTGCGAACGCAAGCACGACGATCCCGGACCTACAATCCAACCTGCAGCTCCCGCTTGCATCTAAATCGACGGATACTGTGTTCGTTTAGTAACGTTTCGACTCTTACATATCTCCTATTCCTCGCGTTCGACGGCCGCGCCAGCTGACGTCACTTTTTATTTCGCGCCTGCATTCTGGCCCGGCTTTGTAAGCTCGCTTACTTGCCGATTCAGCCGGGCCCGCAGAGGCCCGACGAGGCGGTTCCCTGTTTCGTTCCGGAGGTCTCCGATGCCCTGGTCCCGTCCTGCCTTCCTGTGCCTTTCCGTCCTTGCCTTCGCCATCGCCTTCAGCGGCTGCAGCAGCTCTCGCATGATCAGCACTGTGCCCGCGGGTCCCGCTCCCACGGTCGCGAACACCGGAATGCAAGTGAACGGCGTCGCCCCCAATCGATGGCTCTATCTGCAGTTCAATGAAGCCATGAATCCGTCCACCATCAATAGCCAGACCGTCTTCGTTACCGATTCCAGCGGCACCCATGTGCCGGGAAATGTAGCCTACAACTCAGGTTTCGATGTGGCCGGCTTTCAGCCCGATCCCGCACTTGCTGACAACGCTTCCTACACCCTCAATGTGACCACCGGGGTCACCAGCGCACAGGGAACACACCTCGCGACCGCCTACACCCAGGCCTTCACCACGCGCGCTGACGACGACAAATCGCCGATCTACGTCGCAAACGTTTCACCCGCGCCCAATGCAACCTGCGTCAGCGCGGGCACGCCGATCACCATCACTTTTAGCGAAGGTGCCGATATCAGCACCCTCAACTCCACCAACATCGTGATCAGCGGACCTGGAAGCGTGCCGGTCCCAGCGCAGCTCAGCTACAACGTCGCCACCGCCGTGGCCACCTTGACGCCATCCACACCGCTGCCCTCCGGCACCGTCACTGTGACGGTAAGGAATGTGGCTGACGCGGCCGGCGTCGCCATGACATCGACGTACGCGTGGAGCTTCTCAACCGCCTGCAACAGTGGCGGAGGTGGAACGAGCGGCAATGCAACAACCCAGTACCAGTCGCCACTCCTTCCGGCAAGCAGCACCTATAGCGTCAAGGGCCAGGTCGCGATCGATACCACGGGCAACATCACAATCCAGTTGACCGGAGCCGGAGCCAGCACCGCGTACTTCGCGCAGTTCTGCCCGGCGGTAGCCCCAGGCGCCGTCAATACGACCGTTCCCTGCGTCCCCTTGACGACCATCACCACCGACGCTAGCGGCAACGCAAAGACAACCTTCCAGTACCCGGAGGGCGGTGAGTGGGCAGGCGACTTCTATCTCGGCACCGGCGACAGCAACACGACTCAATATTCCACCTATCTTGCTCCGGACGTGAGCAATGAAACCTACATCGCCGCGCTCCTCCCTGCAAAGACCGTCAACGGAGGTGTCGACACGACTGCCACATCGCAGGATCCGTTGGCCAGCGGAACCGTCAGCTACTCAAACGGCTCCGTCAAATTCACTGTGACCGGCGCATTGCAGAGCTCGACCTACGCAACCACCGAATCAGAAACCACCTTCATCGACAGCTCCGGGACCTATCAGCTAAGCACATTTACGACAGACGCATCGGGAAACGGAAGCTCTACGACCACGCTGGACGACATTGGCGGCGACCTCTTCCAGGTTCAGCTCCAAACTTCACCATCCAGCAGCACGGAACCCGCCGGCTTCATCGGAGGCTTCTCGATTCCACTCCACTAATCGCAGCGAAATATGGAGTCGCGCAGTGTTGCCCCGTCCTCACTTGTCAGCGCGGGGCTAAATCCCTGCGTTCCCGCATCGCCCGGCACCAAAGTTTCGCACGCGTTGCCGATTAATTCTCCGACCCTGCCACAATAGAAGTTGAAGCTCCAGGGAGAGGCTCCGCCTCACCGAAAAAAAGGCGAAGAGGACCCCCCCTCCCCCCCTTGTTTATTTGCAGTTTTCCAAAAAAACTTTGCCTGAAATCCGGCGCCCCATCCGGATCGCTTCAGTCCGCTTTTAGGTAGCTCCTTATTTCGCCCACGCCAGGCCGTCCGTCGCTTTACCCGTCGCGATCATCCGCGCCGTCCTCCACGTCCCCAAATCGATCTCCGCCACCTGGTTCGAGTGCATGCACGAAACAAACGCCGAATGCCCGCCCGGATCAACCACAATCGCCTGCGGGTACGCGCCTACATCCACATACCGCGCCACCTGCATGGTCTTCAGGTCCACCACCGCAACTTTGTTCTGATCCGGCTGGGTCATCAGCAGCCAATGGCCATCCGGTGTTGGCGCGCTGCCGTATCCTATCCCGCCGAGCGGCACCCACTTCGCCACCGTATCCGTCGCCGTATCGATCACCGCCATGCGCGGCTGGGTCTGGTCGGCCGTGAACACCCACTTGTCGTCCATCGAAATCGCGATCCGCTGGGTGTTGCCCGAGATGGGAATCACCTTCAGAGTTTTGCGCGACTGCATGTCGAGCACCGACACCGTCCCCGGCCCCACATTCGCCGTATACCCACGCCGCCCGTCATGCGAAATCGTCAGCATGTGGCTCTCCGGCTGCCCGGTCGGAACCGTGCCCACAATCTTCAGCGTCTTCGGATCGATGATCGTCACAGTTTTGTCGAGTTCGGTCGTCACGTAAAGCAGCCCGTCCTTGGGATCGAACACCGGGCAGTGCGGCCGCACTCCATGGTCGAAAGCAATGTTGCCGACCACCTTGTCCGTCGCGAGATCGATCACCACGATGTTGCTGCCATCGGTACCCGGCTGGCCCACGCCCGAATTGCCGTAGATGGGCACAAATGCGCGCCGCCCATCGGGCGATGCAATCACTTCATGCCCCGTCACCCCGCCCTCGGCTACATTCGCCAGCACCGTCCCGGCCGCTGGATCAACGATTGCGAGACTGCGGTCGCCCTTTTGCGCAACCAGCAGGCGCCCATGCTGCGCACAAGCCGGTGCAGCCAGAACGCCAACAAACAGCAGGGAAGAGAAAAAAGAGATCGCTCTCAAAGCAGGCCTCCGCGAATACCAGAGAACTATACCGCACGCGGAGCCGATGTCATCTGAGCGAATCGCGATCGGGCCCCAATGACGAGCCGGTCGTCAGTGGGGTCAGCGGCGCGAAAGACCTGCTTCTGTCTTGTTTTCCTCGTGCGTTCCTGGAGGACTGGCTGTTTTTGAAAGGGCGCAGCTTCAGCGATGCCCTAAACGGCCTCACAATGCCGACGGCTTTAGCTGCTGAGGCGCGTCCTTTTCAAGCGCGCGCTTTCCGAAGTCAGCTATGGATGAGAGGAGTCGATGGGCCGCGCGCAACCCGCAACTAAATGGTTGCGGATCGCCTGCGCCACCTCACTACCGCATACGGCAGAAGCGTTGCCATGAAGATCACGCTGAAATGAACCATGACCGCCGCGACATCATCGACACCGAATCCCAGCATGACATGCCCGGTTGTTCCCTCGCCCGAAGGTCGCAGCGCATGAACCTGCGCCGTCGCCGCGAGGCCTGCCACCAGCACAAAACTCAGCGCCGGCCAGTAACTGCTCAGCCGCTGCCGCGCGGCGAGCCAGACGATTCCCCAGCCAATCAAGAACGGAGCGCCAAAGTAAATCATCCGGCCGAATTGGAAGTACACATTCTCCAGCCGAAAGATTGAGCCGGGCTGTGCCACAAATGGCGTCTGCGTCCCGGGCAAAAACATCTGCCACCCCGTCCACAGGATGAGCAAAGCCGCAAACCACGCTGCCGCCAACAGCACCACCGGCGCCACGCCGAACATCGCCCACGGCGCCCGCGAGCTCAGCGACAGCAATTGCCGCTTTCCGATCATCGCCTGCGCCAGCTCGTTGACCGCTCCCAACCGCGAGAGCGCAATCGCTTCTGCCTCAGTGCGGGAGCGGCCCGCGCGCTCTTCCTCGGCTCTCAGATCCGTAAGATGATCCTGCAGCTCCTTCACGTAACGGGACACATGCCGGGGCGCCACGCCCGCTTCCAGCAGGCGTTCGCGCAATGCACTAAGCGGCTTCGCCATAAAAACCTCCGATCATCCTCTGAACCGCGGCCGCTTTCGCGCCTGCCAGCACCTTCTGGATCGCCCCGGCAAGTTCGGTCCACTTTCCCGTGAGTTCTGCCAGACGCCGTTCCCCGGCGCGCGTCGTCTTGTAGTAGATCCGGCTCCGGCCGTTCACCAGCTTGCGCCGCGATTTGATAGCCCCGTCGCTCTCGAGCCCGTGCAGCACCGGGTAGACCACCCCCTCGCCGGCCACCACCACTTCGTCGGTGCCGCTCCTGATCGCCTGCACAATTTCGTAGCCGTACATCTCTGCGTTTTTGAGAAGCCGTAGAATCAGGAGCTCTGGCACTCCATTCATGAAATCCGGATTCGACGCACGAGCAGCCATGGTGAAACTCATCATACCTTGAACCACGAGGTATGGCAACAAAAATTCGCTGCCGGAGATTGTGGCAGCAGAATCCGGCTATTTCGCCCAGGGATCGTACGTACCCACGCTCCACGAGTGCCCCTCGGGATCCTTCACCGAGAACTCACGGCTCCCATAATCCGTGTTCTGCAGCTTGCGGACAATCTTTCCCCCAGCCTCAACCGCCCGCGCATGCACCGCGTCGGCGTCGGCAACCATAATATATGCGCTGCGCGTCTCCGCATCGCCAAGCTCCTGCGGCGACTTGAATCCGCGGCCGTACTCATCGTCCTTCTGCGACCCCAGCATGATCATGCCCCCGCCCAGCATCAGCTCGGCATGCCCGACAGTGCCGTCGGCATTGGCATAGACTGCCTTCTTCTCGAACCCGAAGACTTTGCAAAGCCAGTCAATCGCCGCCTGGGCGTCGCGGTAACGCAGGGCTGGCATGATGGTTGATTTTGTGTTCGCCATGGAACCTCCTTTTGGTGCAAACAGCACCAATATGCCAGCCGCGGTCCAGTCTGATCTTGGAAAAATCGGAAATGCGAAAGGAGCGCTGGCTAATCGACGCGAATATGATTCGCCCACGGGCTCCGGCGTGCTGAATAGGTTGTCGCATCGACTCCCGAAAACGCACGGAATTCGTTGGCGAAATGCGACTGATCGTAGAAGCCGCATTCGAGCGCCAGTTCGGCCCAGCGCACATCGCCGCCGGCATGTAGCCGTTTCACCGCCTGCTGGAAGCGTTGGACCCTGCACCAAACCTTGGGTGTCAGGCCCACCTCTTCGCGAAACACCTGCGAAAAGCGCCGCTCGCTCCATCCTGTATCGCGCGCCAACTCGCGCATCGACGCGATGCCCGGATCCGAGCCCAGCCTCCTCAGGGCAAACTCCACCATTGCATTCCTGCTTCGCGCGCCACAGAGCCTTGCGCCCAGAAAAGACTCCAGCACCCGCAGCCTGGCCTCCGGCGTTGACGTCTCCCGAAGCCTTTCCCGCATCTCCTGTGCAGCCGCGCCCCAAACATCCTCGAGCGCGATGCTGCGGTTGCTGAACAGGTCCACCGCATCGGACGCAAAGGTGCTGAATCCGCCCGGCTCGAAGACCACGCCGATCAGATCAGCCAGATCGGTGCTGTCAATGATTTCATAAACAGACCGCGCGCCAACGATCAGTGCCGGCGCCATTTGCCGGTCACGCTCGCCTTCAGGGCAGTCGAGAAGGTAATCCCGGTTCAGATTGAGGATCACCTGCACGCAGCCGTTGGGCAGCACTCGTTCACGCCGGTGATCGAGGTCTGTTGCCTGTGCGCACCACAGCACGCGCACATAGTGCGAAAGAGGAGCTCGGGGCCTTCGCTCCAGGTAAAGCACAACGACCTCTCATCCCCATCCTACGCCCTCCGCGATTAGCATCGTCATCCGGCGCTGAGCGCCGATATTGCGCAGGATCTTACCCGCTCATTTGGCTCCGATATGCTTTTGGCATGTCTCTTCCGGTACGCGACGCCGAGCTCGTTCAGATCATGGATGCATCGCTCGCAGAAGCGGCGCGGAGCGCCGGCCATTGGCTCGCCTGCCGTCCCGGCTGCACCCAGTGCTGCCACGGAGCCTTTGCCATCCATGCCCTCGACGCACTTCGTCTTAAGGCAGGCATGGATGCATTGCACGTAGCGGATCCCCTTGCTGCCGCAGCAGTTCAGCGGCGCGCACGCGATTGGCTCGCGGAATTCCAGCCTGCCTTCCCCGGCGATCCGAACACCGGAATCCTCGGTACTTCCGAAGCCGACCAGGCCCGCTTCGAGGACTTCGCCAACGATGCTCCCTGTCCGGCGCTCAACCCGGCGACGGGCCTCTGCGATGTATACGCCTGGCGGCCGGTGACTTGCCGCACCTTCGGGCCGCCCACCCGCCTCGACAACGGCGCTCTCGGCTGCTGCGACCTCTGCTTCGTGGGAGCTGCCGAATCGGAAATCGCCGCCTGCGAAATGCCTGTCCCGCATGCGCTCGAATCAGAATTGCTCGCCGAACTTGATGATGCGTCTGAAACGATCGTCGCCTTCGCGCTTCTGCGCTGAGCTTCCGCAACCGCTTCACCTTCTCCGAGATCGCCGCCGCGTCCCGTGAATGTCGGCATAGAATGGACATCCAGTCGTCCATCCCAGCACGCAGCACCTCACCTCTTATGCCCGTCGCACAGCTCACCCTCGAACTCCGCATCGAGCACGCCCAATCTCTCAAAGATCGCCGCCAGGTGGTCCGGTCGATGAAAGATCAGCTTCGCCAAGGTTTCAACATCTCCATTGCCGAGATGGACGGGGCCGTTACATGGCAGTCCGCGACATTGGGAATCGTCGCCATTTCGCACTCACGCAGCTACCTGCATGGCTTGATCGAGGAGGTCGAACGTGCAGCCCGCCGCATCGCCAACGAACACGGCGCCGAACTTGCAGACAGCTTTTGGGAATATGTGGAGAGTTAGGCCGACGGCCGGCTCCTCAGCGGGCAGCAACCGCAAACCGCCCGCTCTTGGCCCATACCCAGGCGCCGCCTGCGGATGGATTCTGCGGATCACGCACGACAAACAGCAGCGCCGTCTTGGCGGCAGAGCACTGCCGGTAGATCTTTGCCGCCGCCGACCCGGCATCGCCAAACTCGACGTCCAGTTCGAAAGTCTCGGGTATAGCGTCGATCTTGAATCCGTGATTCGGTTGTTCCACGATCTCGTGCAGCCCGCCACCGCTGAACGTCAACCGTCCATTCTCTCCGGCCCCGACGGTGTAATGCGGATTGGTTTCGCTCGCCAGCTTCAGGTCGGCCGCTACTTGAATGGTCCCCGTGATCGGTGCGAGTGTCCCCGCCTTCACCACGCGGAACTCCATCGTGCAGCTCTTGGCCGATGCCGGCCCAGTCATAGCGTTCACGTAATCTTTGCTGTTCCCGCCCGTTAGTGCCGTGATCTCGTCGTTTCCTCCCGCGGCTTCGGCCGTCTCGTTCGAGGTCACTTCACCCTCTCCGCCGCAGCGCGTCGGTATCCCAAACATAGAAGCCGGCGGAGCGGCGAAGCTCACCGAGGTCACTTCCATCAGCAACACCGGATCTCCGGCAAGGGGAATACGCTGTGCCTTCAGGACCAATCCTGTCTTAGGGTCCACCCATGCTCTCGTATAGCCGTTCGGCGTCGTTGCTTCCATCACGCTGACCGAGAGCCCGTGCAGCGCGTCCGCCCCGACCTCTGTCGCTCCCGCCCCGGCGATGCTCGCCGCGCCCCCAAACGGATCTCCCCAGTCCTTTGCCACCGCGCCGATCACGCACGGAGCCGCGGGATTGGCTGGATCCCACAAAATGCTTTGATTCTTGTCAAGATCGATAAAAGTCTTGATGCGGATGATGTGCGAACCCGAAACCTCTGGAGGCGCCGTCTTCTCGTCGATCATGACTTTCGGGCCGAGACGATACGTAGTGATGACGGTTCCGGCGCTGACCATGGGCTTGTTCGTCACCACGGTGTAAGCGGTAGGCGATTGTGCGGCCAGCACTCCTCCCGCAGCCAGTATGGCCACGACAACCGTCAATCCCCACCCGCGTACGCTCATCCTTCCTCTCCCTGCCCGTAAACCAGTGATGCCTTCGTGCCGCTATTTTGCCGGGCAGCAAAAATGGTACACCCGACCCTGCTCAGCGGGACCCGGCAAACACCGCCTTGTCACCCAAAGACGTAACCCCCCCGCACGGCGCGGGCTCTGCTATCCTGAATGGTTTACCCGGAGGAGTAAGCGAGATGCCGGAGCACAGGGGCCGCAAACATCACCAGGACCGCGTCGCCGAAACCTTGCGCGAGGAAATCGGCGCGATGATCGAGGGCGAGCTCTCCGATCCCCGCATCGCTTTCTGCTACGTCAGCGAAGTTGTCCTGAATCCCGGCGGGAAGTCGGCGCGTGTCTACGTGGCCATCGACAGCGCTGTACCGGATGTCCTCGAGGCCGAAGAAAATACCCTCGCCGCGCTCGAATCCGCCAAGGGGTTCATCCGCCACGAACTGCTCGAACGAATGGGTGTCCGCCACATTCCCGATCTAAGCTTCTTCCCCGATCGCTCCGGGCGCTTTCAGGAACGGATCGAAGAACTCATGGATCGAGCCCGAAAGCGCCAGAAAACCACGGTGGAGTAGCACGCAATGGACGAAATCCCCCAAAAACTCGTCCAGGCCAGCGGCGAAAATTCCCCTCCGAATCCCATCGAAGCGATTCTCAAAGTGATTCGGGATGGCGACAGGTTTCTCGTCTGCTCCCATGCCCGTCCTGATGGCGATGCAGTCGGTTCCATGCTCGCCATGGGGATGCTGCTTCGGGCGATGGGCAAACATGCCGATCTCGCTACCGCCGATAACGTTCCGGCCATTTATCGGTCGCTGCCCGAAGCAAGCTCCATCGCCACCACCCTGCGCGTGCACGGTCCTTACGACGCTGCGATCCTGCTGGAATGCGATGGCGTTGGCCGCACGCGGTTGCGCGGTCTTGATCGTTTCTTCGTCATCAATATTGATCACCACGCCACCGGTCGCGCCTGGGCAAATCTGAATTGGATCGATCGCGGCGCCTGCAGCGTCGGCGAACTCGTCTATCGGCTGGTCAAGGCTGCCGCCGTTCCCCTGACGCCCCAGATGGCCACTTGCATCTACACCACGATGCTCACCGACACCGGTGGTTTTTGCTATGGCTCGATGCAAGCTTCCACGTTCGCCCTGGCATTCGAGCTTGTCGAGGCAGGGGCGAATCCGGTGCGGGTCGCCCAGGATGTGTACTTCTCGATTGCGATGAGCAAGATGCTGCTGCTCGGTGCGGCCCTTCGAAACCTTCATCGCGAAGGCCGGATTGCATGGCTGTGGGTGACGCGCAACGACTTTGCGCGCGCCTGCGCGGCAGAAGAAGACTCCGAGGGACTGGTCAACTTCGCCCTTTCCATTGCCGGGGTGGAAGCCGCCGTATTCCTCCGCGAACTTCCCGATGGACGTATTCGTGTAAGTCTGCGGAGCAAGGGCGCGATCCCGGTTTCCGCGATTGCCCACGGGCTCGGCGGCGGTGGTCACGAAAACGCTGCCGGCTGCACCCTCGAAGGTCCACTCCAACGTGCTCTCGATCAGATTCTTGCCGAGCTTGGACCGCTTGTATCAAAGGCAGCGCGTGCCCGAGGCGGCGATGCATCCGCATCCGAAAGCGATTACGACGCGGAATCGCGCGGACCCATTTCGGCTCAGGCTCCCGGCCCGGGTTGAGCCTCGTCCGGAATCTGTTAGCCTTGTCCCTGTCGTCAGGCCCCGAGATGGGCGGATCGCAATCTCTTCGTGAAGTGAAAGATCATTGGATGGACGTCGCCCTCACGGAATCAACCGGGCTCTTTTCAGTCGCCGCGCGTGTGCGGCTCCCGGAGATCTGCTTCTAGTGGAAACCCCTCTCGATTCAACTTCAGTGGATTCGTCGTGGCGATCCAGGATGCCAAGCTGGCCCACAGTCCTTGAAGCGTCTGTTTTTGTGGTATTTGGCGTTTTCTTCATTATTTATGGCGTCACGCCGCTGTTTGGCGGCGACGGCTTGGGCCTGGTCGGAGCCGACGAACCTCGGTACGCGCAAATTGCCCATGAAATGCTGGTTCGGTTCGACTCGGCGCACACCCTCAAAGAGCGGCTCAGTGCCTGTGTCACTCCCTATCTCTATGGCCACCCGTGGCTTGAGAAACCGGCGCTCTACTACTGGCGCGCCATGTTTGTGTTTCAGGATTTCGGCGTGCATGACTGGAGCGCGCGCCTGCCCTCGGCCTCATTTGCGTTCATCATGGCGGCCCTCATCTACCTGCACATGCGGCGCTTTCGCCGTGGAGGCCATCTCGACGCTGCATTGATTACCGTCGCCAGCGTCGGCATCATCGCCTTTTCCCGTGGCGCCTCAACCGATATGCAGATGGCAGCACCCCTCTGCATCGGCCTGCTCGGCTGGTATGCGTGGTACGAAACCGGTTCCAAGTTCTGGCTCTTTGATATCTATTTCTTCACCGGTGTCGCCACCCTGGCCAAGGGACCCGTAGCTCCATTCCTGGCCATCGTGATCGTCGCGGCGTTCGCGGTCCTGCGCAAAGAGTGGTCCATCATCGAACGCTCGGTCTGGTGGCCCGGCATCCTGCTCTACTTTGTCATCGTCTTGCCCTGGTTCATTGCCGTTCAGCATCAGAACCCCACCTTCTTTCGCGAATTCTTTTTCGAGCACAACCTCGAACGCTTTGCCACCAACCGTTATCAGCACGAGGAACCGTTCTGGTACTACATCATCGTCGTCCTGCTCGCGGTCATGCCCTGGACCGTCCTATCGGTCAAAGCTCTGATCGACGGCCTGCAAACCTCGATCGCAGAATGGCGGCTGCGCCGGTTAAATCCCAGCAAGCCCAAACCAAGCCGCCCGGGCGACGCGTTCCCCGAGTTTCTGGTTCTCTGGGCCTTCATTCCGATCATCTTTTTCTCCTTCTCACAATCCAAGCTTCCGGGCTACATCCTTCCCTCCATTCCTCCCATTACCATCCTGACCGGCGATTACCTTTATCGATGCCGCGAACGCGGACTGAATCGCTGGGTCCTGCTCGGTCACGCGCTCATCTGCGGCATCCTCACGCTGTTTGCGCTGTTGCTGCCAACGTTCATCCTTCACGGTGTTCATATGCCGCCGCTCCATCGTGCGACCGCCGCGATGCTGGCAGCCATCGGCGCCGCGCTCCTGATCCTGGTCGTAGCGCATGGATTCGGGGTTGCGCGCATCCGGCTCGCCACGAGCTTTATCCTCGTGTTCCTCGTCTTCTTCCTCTACGGAGTCGGCCCCTTCTTCGGCATCCCTGCCATACACACAACAAAACAGGTGATTACCCTCCTCGACGGCACCTACTCCGCCCGCCCGCTGGCCCAAAAACTCGAGTCCATCGCGCCGCCAGGTGAAACCGTCGCTGTGTTTCGGGTCCGGCGCGATATGGAGTACGGTCTTGCTTTCTATCGCAATCGCCCCGTCGTCAATTACGACGAGACCGGCGTGCCCGAGGATCAGCACCTGCTCGTGGCCCGGATCGCCGGCCGCGGCGGCAAGGACCTCGATACCCAGGGAGCGTTGCAGGAATACCTGGATGGGCGACCTTACGAGCCCTTGTTCAGCCTGCCGGAGAGAGGCATTGAAGTGTACCTGGTCGGCGCGGAGGATGCAGAAAAAGCCGGTCCGCAAAAGTAACTACCCCTTGGACTTGCAGTATGCTCCACTTCGTGGCACAGTGACCCAAGACCGCTTTCGCTGCGGCTCCCCGACGCAGGAGGCTCCGGCTCGTTCTCTGGCCGCCACTCGGGAGCCATTGTATGCGGTCAATTGATATGGAGTCAGGGGTTTCCATCGAGATTCTCGACCTGCGGCATTTTGGAGCACCGGTCCTCCGCCCGGTGCTTGATGCCGAAAGCGACCTCTGGATGCGCCGCCTCCACTGGGACTATCGAGCTTCCTCCAAGCTCCTGATGCAGTATCTCGACAACCATATGCTCCCAGGCTACGCGGCCCTTGAGACGGGCCAGGTCACTGGCTTCACTTTCTGTGTCTACGAGGAAACAAAGGCAGTCATAGGAGACGTCTTCGCTCTTCCCGGCGTCCACCCGGAATTGCCTCCCCCGGGAAACGGGAAAGCTGCAGGATTTGCCCGCGAGATCGAGGAAACACTGCTGCAGCACCTTTTCGAAACGTTGCTCAACTCGCCACAGGTCGACCGCGTTGAATCGCAGCTCCTGCTGCATCCGGCTGGAACGCACTCTGACGCCTTTCGCCAAGCCGGGTTCGAGCTCTTTCATCGCCTCTTTATGGTGCAGCCCCTCGAAGGTCGGTGGGGGCGCCCCCGCATCAACCTTCCACAAGGTCTTGAACTGCGCCCGTGGCGCGACGAGGACCTCAACGCGGCGGCAAGACTGATTTCTTTCGCCTATCACGGTCATCCAGACAGCTTGATCAACGATCAGTACCGAACCGTGCACGGGTCGCTGCGATTTCTACACAACATCGTTCGCTACTCCGGCTGCGGTGTCTTCTCCACGATCGCCTCGCACGTGGTGGTCGACCGAGGCACCCGCGAACTGGTCGCCTTGATACTTGGATCGCGCGTCAGCCCGCAAAGCGGACACATTACCCAGCTCTGCGTGCATCCTGCCCATCGTCGTCGCGGACTCGCCCGCATGCTGCTCGCCATTGCCGCATCGCAGTTTGTGCGCCAGGGTGTGAGCGAGATTTCTCTCACCGTCACCCAGGCCAATACAGAAGCCATCGAGCTTTACAAGTCCGAAGGCTATGACTGCGCGCACACCTTCGATGCCGCTGTCTGGGAACGATAAGCGCGCCGGAGGATCAGCGAAAACGCAAACCCTCAGCACCTAAGGGAATTGTCCCATGAGAAGGAGACAGGCAATGCGAGTGGTGCGCTACGGCGGAGCCATGAGCCTCGACGGATATATCGCAGGGCCGAGTGGCGACTACGACTGGATTGTGCACGATCCTGAGATGGATTTTGCGGAGATGATGGCGCGCTTCGACACCTTTCTGATCGGCCGCAAAACATTCGAGATGATGGTCCGTGCGGGACAAGCAAAAACTTCGCCGCCGGGCATCGAGTACGTCATCGTTTCAAGCACGATCCGGAGCGAGGATTACCCGCAGTTCAGATTGAGCAGGAATGGTGCGGAAACCTTGCGTGAGCTCCGCATGCGGCCGGGCAAAGATATCGCCATCTTCGGAGGCGGTGAGCTCTTTCGAAGTCTACTGGCGGCCGGGCTGGTCGATCGCATCGAGGTAGCGGTAGTCCCGATCCTGCTCGGCGGAGGCGTGCCGGTTTTGCCTTCGCCCGCTGATCGCGCCCGCCTGAAGCTTCTTAACCAGCGAACTTACTCAAAGACCGGAATCGTTCGCTTGGAGTACGAGATATTGCCCAAATGATCTTCGAAGATAAAGTGAGTTCCGCTCGCTTGGAAAGAATCCGGAAGGAGTTCTTTCCAGGTCACCGCGCGACCAGGTACATGACCCAGCTCAGCACAAACGCCGATCCGACAAATAACGCGAAACAATAGAGTCCGTAACGCATCATGCGCCTCGGAGTTTCCCGCTGCGTGATGCCGAAGACCACCGAGGCGCATAAGGCAAACAAAATCACCGCGGTGAAGTGGGAAGGACTGAACATCAGAGCGGCTTTCTCCCGGTCTTCAGATTGTGCGCGTCTACAGCGGCGATCACGTTCAGGAGCCCCGCCACAACGATGAACCGCGTTCCGTAGTCCGCAGTCGTAACCTGTACCGCACTGGCCCCCAACCCGGCGAACCGGCTCACGAAATACAACATGCCGTTGCCGAGATCACCTGCCAGACCCAGAATGTCGAGTATGTCGGACGCGCTCGTATAAACCTTGCCCTGCATCGCAATTCCGAGCGAAAACATGCCCAGAATCGCCAAAGCAAGCAATGCGCCTCGTCCCCACTTGCGCAGCAGAAAATGTCCGGCGCCCGGCACCAGCCATCCCGCAATCAGCGGACCATAGACGAATCCTTGCTCCGCCTGCGTGGTCTTTGTTCCGTTTGCAGCCATCCTTTTCGACTATATCGCACCGGGCTCGGCAGAGGTCCTGCCATTCGGTTCAATTGCCGGTGGGAATGATGCCCGCGTTCTCGACCATCAGGATCACGGTGCGCTGCGGCGCGCGCGTCCGATGCACAACCGTGCGGGGAACCACAAGCCCTTGTCCCGGCGTCAGCGCGATCGTTCGCCCCTCCAGGTCGATGAAGAGCCGCCCTTCCACCACGAAGAAAAACTCGTCGTCCTCATCGTGCTTGTGCCAGTGATACTCTCCTTCGATGATGCCGACCCGCACCACCGAGTCATTCACTTTGCAAAGCGTCTGGTTGAACCATTTGTACTTGTCTGCGTCGGGCACCGCGTGAACGTTGACGAGTTCGAGCGGACCGTGCAGAATGTTGAGCCGCGTTTCGTAGGGAAACGCCGTAGAAGATTCCGGCATCATAGCTCCTTTGATATGCGCCGCGGAATGAGTCCTTACGCGCGGCAGAGTGTGCGATGCCCGTCGTCAGATCCTTACCAGTTCCGTCTGGATCTTGCCTGTCACCCAGGCCTTTTCGGGGGACGTCATCATGTTCACTTCGCTGCGCACACCGAATTCCGGCAGGTAAATTCCCGGCTCCACCGAAAAGCACGTACACGGCAGCACGCGGCGCTCATCATGCGTCTCCAGGTTGTCGAGATGGGCGCCCGGACCGTGCAGCTCGCGTCCGATGTTATGGCCGGTACGATGCGTGAAATAGTCGCCGAAACCAGCCTTGCGGATCACCGATCGCGCCGCGTCGTCCGCTTCGAAGCCGCTGATTGTCCGGCCTTCCTCATACGCTGACTCCACGGCACGTATCGCCGCATCTCGCGCATTTCGGACCGTCTCGAACACCTGCTGCTCGCGCTCGCTCGGCTCGCGGCCAACCACGCCCGTCCACGTGATGTCATAGAAGACCGTGCCCGGTTGATCTATGCGGCCCCAAATGTCAATCAGGACAAAATCGCCTGCCTTGATGGGTGCCGTATGGTCCGCCGTCGGTTCATAGTGCGAATCAGAACTGTTTTCATTCGCGCTCACGTTCGGTCCGTTCTCCCAAGTCAGCCCTTCGCGCTTCATGGCCTTGCTGAGCCATTGAACCATTTCGAATTCCGTCAACCCATTTGATTTCTTCGCGCCTGAAACAGGCCGAAGACGGCTCCCCATCTCTTTCCAGCACTCGGCGAGAATTTCGTCGATCGCCTTCTGCGCCACCGCGTGACTGGCCGTCTGTTTCTCGTCGAGCACCGCTTCAAATTGGCTTACCAGATCCGCAGAGCTCACCACCTGCTTACCCAGACCTCGCAAAAACTCTACCGTTCCGGCATCCACCATGGACACATACATGATTTCGTTGTTGGGGGAATATTGCATCGCAATCCGCCGCGCGCCTCCCAGCATCGCTTGAACGCCCACAGCAAGCTCCTGCCAGCTTGAGTAAACGCCTTTAGAACCCGGAAGAGAATCGAGGCGCCCCTGCTCAACCCGATGCACCAGCTTGCGCGGCTCGCCTTTTGCTGGAACGAAATAGTACCAGCGCCGCGTGATGTGAGCTTTGGGATCGAGATCTAAAATGCTCGCGGCAAGCGGATCACGATGATGGTGATCGTAGAAAAGCCAGCCGTCATGGCCGGCATCGCGCAGCGCAGACTGAATTGCCTCTAGGTTCATATCCGCAATTCTACGCGCTGGATCGTTGATTCGAAGCGGGGTCGATTCGGTTGCTGCGTGCGATTGAACACGATCCGGAGGGACCCTGCCCAACCGCGAATTACGACAAAATCAGATCAACATTAAAGAGCTGCCATCGCCGCGGATTCATTACCGAACAGACCCGCGTACTTCGTGATCCCCACCATCGTGAACACCTTGGTGAAGTGCGGTGACAACCCGAAGGCATAGACCTTCTGCCCCGAGTTTGAGGCTTCGATCAGCATCTGGATCACCAGAGCGATCCCGCTCGAATTGATGTAGTCGACTTTGGTGAAGTCGAGCAGCACCAGTTTCGAGGTCTGCTTGGGTAATGACTGATAGGTGCCCAGCACTGCGTCCTTGGATGTGCTGGCGATATCGCCTTCGTAGCGAAGGACGGTCACCGAGTGTCCGGCTGGGGAAGTCAGCTGGTCTACGCGCGTTTTCGTTTCAGTCTGCACGATTCTGTATCTCCGTCTTCGATCTTTGCTATTCCGGTTCGCTGTTCAGCCGGATGACCAATCTCACGTAGCTGCTCTTGCCATTGGCGCCCTTCACCCACTCGGCCTCATCCACCAGAGCCTGGATTAAAAACATCCCCATGCCGCGAGGATCTTCTTCGCCATGGATTTTGCGGTCAATGTCAGGTTTCGGAGGTACGCTTTTCAGGCCTTTGCCGTCGTCGATCACCTTGACCTCGAGCCCATCAACCCCCGCTGAAAGGATGACGCCCACCGAGAGGCCCTCGTTCAGCATGTTTCCGTGCTCGATGGCATTGATGCATGCCTCCGCCACGGCCGTCTTCAGGTCTTCTACACGGTCCTCGCGGAAACCCATCAGTTTGGCCACCGCCGCCGCGGTACTCATGGCCACTTTCTCATAGCCGAGCCGCGAGGGAAGCCTCACCTCCACGCTGGTGGGTTTCACTTCGTTCATGCGTTCGTCTCCGTCACGGCCGCTCGCCGGCACAGCGCCAAGGCGGTCATGTCGTCCCCCTGAGGGCCGCCTTCAGCAAAATCCTCTATGGCTGACCATATTGCACCGAGAATATCATCTGCCTTGTCGCAAGGGCACTTAGAAAAAACATCCAGCAGCCTTTCCGGCCCGAACTCATCGTCGCCCCGAAAGACCTCTGTCAGCCCGTCCGTATAGAACAGCAGCCTGGCCCCGGGACGGAATCGGCACTTCTGGCTGCTATAACGCATTCCGGGCAGCAGACCGAGAGGCGTGCCGCTCGACTCAAATTGGCAGGCCTGCCCATCCGCGGCAACGAGGAACCCGGGGTTGTGTCCCGAGTTGACCACCTCGAGCTCGCCATTTTCGGCGTTCAGTTCCATGAAGATCGCGGTCACATATCGACGGCGCGCCTCTTCGCCCTCCGTCCAGTGATACTGGTTCATCCGAGTGGCCAATTCTTCCAGTGGAAGGTCGTGCGCCGCCATGGCTCGAAACGCCGACCGGAAGCTGGTGGCCATGATCGCCGAAGCCAGTCCTTTGCCTGCCACATCGGCTACAGCAATCAAGAGCCCGCCATCGGGCCGCTCGACGATATCGAGGTAATCGCCGCCCACCTCGTAACAGGTAACGGATTTAAAAGCCAGCGAGTAGCCGTCAATTTGGGGCAGGGCCTGCGGCAACAGCGAGCGCTGGATGTTGCGGGCAGCATCCAGATCCTGTTGAACCCGCGCAAATTCCACGTTCCGCTTGTGGTTGCGGGCATTTTCGAGAGCCACGGCAGCCTGAAGGGTCAGCCCTTCCAGAAAGTCCGCCTCATATAAGGTGAGCTCGCGGCCATCTGGAGGCGCCACGACCAGCTCCGTCATACGGCGTCCGTCGCGGTCCTGCAGGAGGTAGATGGGAAGAGCCGCTCCACTTCCCCCGGAGAGGACATGATCCGGCACCTCGCCGTAGGCAAGGCTTGCGGAAGGAAAAGCCGCTCCCGCCATCTCCAGCTCGCGCACCACGATCCGAAGCACCTGCTCCAGCACTTCCTCTTCGCGAATGGTGGAGTGCACCTGCCGCGAGGCCTCGAGCAAGGCCTGCAGCCGTGCTACCTGCTGCTGCAGATCGATGGTCTCGTCGTTTCCTGGAAGATGAATTCCGGCCACCATTCACCCGACCCCCGTGGGATTTCACTGTACCACGCCCATGATTCGCCGAGAAAGCTACCCTTTTCTTTTCAAAGGGTTCATTGCGGGAACGCGAAACCAGGCAGGAGCGCGGGGATCTATCGACCTTCCATCTCCGCGATGACCGGCAACTGGGCAGCCTCCCATGCGGTGATGCCTCCCGCCAGCTCGATCACGTTGGTGATCCCGTACTGGCTCAGAATGCTGACCGCAATCGACGAGCGGTAGCCGCCTGCGCAATGCACGGCGACCCGTCCGGTCCGGGGGATCTCGTCGATGCGCGACTGCAACTGTGGAAGCGGGACGTTCACGCTGTTCTGCAGGTGCTTCATCGACCATTCCCGCGGCGAGCGAATGTCGAGGATTAAAGGCGAGTCTCCGTTTGCCAGCTCATCCGCCAGCATCGGGGCGCTGACCTGCTCGGTTCGCCAAATCAGGTCCTCGCGGTCAACGAGCGCAGCCATGCCATTCTTCAGGTAGCCCTTCACGTGGTCGAACCCGATGCGGCCCAGGCGAAGCGCTGCTTCCTGCTCCCGTCCCGGCTCCGCAATAATCACAATCGGCTTGGTGCGATCGAGCACCGTGCCCGCCCAGGTCGCATACTGCCCGCGCAGGGCAATATTGAGGCTGCCGGCAAGATGTCCCTTCGCATATTCCGAGGGCTCGCGGACATCCACGATGTGCGCTCCGGCATCCCCCATCCGCAACAATTCGTCAAGAGGCACCGGTTGCAAAGCCTGCTCCAGCACCTTGTCGAGCGTCGACCGCTCGCGCGTGTTCAGGATTGCGTCATACGTGAAGTAGGCCGGCGCATCGGGCTGGTCAGCAGTTACCAGACGGACAAAGTCCTCCTTCGGCATGGGCTGCAGCGCGTAGTTGAACCGGCGCTGATCGCCAAGCGTCGACACCGTATCGGACGAGAGCTTCTTGCCGCAAAGCGATCCCGCTCCGTGCGCCGGATAGACGAGTGTCTCATCGGGCAGTGGCAGGAGCTTCTCGCGTAACGAGTCATAGAGATAGCCGCCCAGCTCGTCGGCCGTCCAACCCAGCGAAGCACGCAGATCGGGTCGGCCCACATCGCCGATAAAAAGGGTATCGCCGGTCAGCACTGCGTAAGGCTTGTCGCTGCTCTTTGCCAGGTCGAACACCAGGATGGAAATGGACTCGATCGTGTGCCCTGGAGTCTCCAGAACCTGCAGGCGCATGCCCGGGAACTCCAGCGTGGCGCCGTCCTTCATCGCTTCGAACGCATATTCGGCTAGAGCCCGCGAACCGAGCCGGATCTCCACACCGCAGCGGTCCCGTAATTCGAGGTGGCCGGCCAGAAAATCCGCATGGAAGTGGGTCAGAAATACATACCTGATCTCCACTCCAAGCTTGTCCGCATCGGCAATGTACTGTTCGACGTCGCGCTGCGGATCCACGACAACACCCGTCGTGCTGGTCTCGTCCGCGAGCAGATACGAGGCGTGCGCCAGGCATCCTAGGTAATACTGCTTCAGAAACATGCCAGCGATTCTATGTGCTGAAAGCCGCGGCTGCCACAACTACTTTTGCACCGGCGGACCAACCACCCTGCGGATATCGCGCGTCTCAAGGATACGTTTCGCGTAACCGTGCCTCGCCACGGCCAGCATCGCCTGCCCAATCTCTCGCGTTGATAACACATGATTGGGCAACACGCGCCTCATGATGGGAAAGAACGGCCTGGTCACGTCGTAGAAGTGCCGGTACAGGGCAGTCCGCGACTGGATTCCATCAAGCGGCTCGATAAATCCGGGTCGAAACATATAAGCGTTCAATGGCAGACGCAGCAGCGCATTCTCAGTTTTGCCCTTCACCCGCGCCCACATGCTGCGTCCCTTTTCCGTGCTGTCGGTACCGGAGCCGGAGACATAAATGAAGCTCGTCTTTGGCGCAACTCTGGCCAGGACCTCTGCCGCAGCCAGCGTGAATCCATACGTAATCCGCTCGTAATCAGCCTCTTTCATCCCGTTCGAGGTAACGCCAAGGCAGAAAAAGCACGCATCGAAGCCCGCCAGAACATCTTCCATGCCGGGGTAATTCAGCAGGTCGCGGTGCACCACCTCACGCACTTTAGGGTCGCGGACTTCGGTCGCGGTCCTACCGATTGTCGCGACCTGTTGCACGTCGGGATCGCGAAGGCACTCGAGCAGGACTCCACGGCCCACCATGCCCGTCCCGCCAAAAAGAAGCACCTTCATCCGCGTCACCCAGGTCTGTTTAGCATACTCGCCGGGTCACCGTGCGCCACCGTTGACCTGCCGTGTCCAACGGCAAAGGTAACCCGCGGGAGCCGAACAATCCCCGGAGCGGACCCACGCAAAGCAACCCGGAGTGATGGGCGCCCGCGGATCGCGCCTTACTCTGATTTATCCTTGCCTTCGATGCGCAAGACCTTGTCCGTCGCCATGATCGCCATGAATGAGGAGGCGAATCTGCCCCGCACGCTCGAAAGCGTTCGATGGGCGGACGAGATCGTGGTGGTCGACTCGGGTTCGCGCGATCGCACCATCGAGATTGCGCAATCATTCGGCGCTAAAACCAGCTACCACGATTTCGGCGGCCATGGCGAACAGAAGAACATTGCCCTCGACCTCTGCACCTCAGACTGGACCCTGCTGCTCGATGCCGATGAGGTTCTCTCGCCGGGCCTCCAGGCCGAGATCCAGCAACTCCTCAACACTGAGCCGCGCTTCAGCGCATATTGGATCCCTCGCTTGAATCTCTACTTCGGAAAATGGGTCCGCCACGGCGGCTTCTATCCCGACCGCAAGCTGCGCCTGTTTCGTCGCGGTGCCGCCCGCCTCAGCGAAGGTGTTGGCCCTCATTCCACGCCGCGGTTCGCGGGGCCGACGGGAAGGCTCAAGCACGACATGCTTCACTATGCCTATCCCACGCTGGCCATCTATCTCGAGCACATGAATCGCTACAGCACTGAAATTGCGCACCTGCTGCACCAGGGTGGCCGCAACAGCAGATCATGGCCGGCATTCGCCTGGAATGCCGTGCTGAATCCCGCCGCGACATTTGTCTACAATTACCTTTTCCGGCTTGGCTTTCTCGACGGGCGCGAGGGCTTGTTGCTCCACCTCAATCACTCGGTATACATTCATTGGAAGTTCATCAAGGCATGGCGATTCGGCCAGGGCAAGGATTAGCGCCCGTCGAAGCGCCGAGTTCCGAATTAGATGTGGCAGCTGGCTTGGCCGCACTTCTCAAGATATCGCTGGTGATACTCCTCGGCGCGCCAGAACGTTTGCGCCGGTTCCACTTTCGTGACAATCTTCTTCGGCTTGTAGCGGCCTTCGGCGGTCAGTTGTTCGATCTTCGCTCGCGCCTGAGCTTCCTGATCGGGCGAATGATAGAAAATCGCGGATCGATACTGGGTTCCCCAATCGGGCCCTTGCCGGTTCAGCGTGGTGGGATCGTGCAGCGAGAAGAACGCATCGAGCAGATGCTCGTACGTTGCTTTCTCCGCATCGAAGTCAAGCTCCACCACTTCTGCATGCCCGGTCTGGTCCGTGCAAACATCACGATAGGTTGGCCGTTCCGTCGCACCGCCCTCATATCCGACGGCAGTAGCCGTCACGCCCGGAATCGCCGCAAACGCAGCTTCCACTCCCCAGAAGCATCCAGCACCAAAGGTCGCTTTTTGCAAACTCATGCTAACTAGGATGCCACGAATGAGATTTGGTATCAGCATTCGCCCTCTGCCCAGCGGCCAAAATAAGAGCGGCCCGGAATCCCGGGCCGCCTGAGCAACCTATCCGAACGATTAAAGATGGCTGGCGATTTGCCGAACCGGATCTTCCGGATCGAATGGCAGAATCGACTGAATCGCAGTGAGCCCCGGATCCTTGCGAAAAGGCAGTAGTCCGAGAATCTGCAGCAGAGCGACGCTTTCTTCATCCGACGACGTCATGGCCGGCAACTCGGGCGGATGATACTGATACCAGTTGTCTGTGAGGTTGGTGACGATCGCGTCGTTGCTTGAATAGTCGCTCGCGATCAAAACCATCTTCAGGAGCCCCAGTTCACGATGGGTCAGGCGCACCGTTGCAGAGCCGTTGCGCAGTTCCTGTCCGAGAGTTGGAAGCCTGCGTTCGAACCTCGCCTTCATCTCCGTCCATATGCCATAGCCGAGCCATGTCGGAGGGGCCTCGGGCACGGGGATGATGAGCCGGTGTAGCTCACCCACGAGCAAGGGAACGCCATACGTCAGCCTGTAGATATCCTGCACCTGCGGTTCCGACAGCGCGATCTTATGGAGGTCAACAAACCACGACCGAAGCTGATCCTTGTTCAAACGAGGCACCGAGGCCACCGCAAACGGCTGTTCCTTGTCCGACTGCGCAATGCCCCAGCGAAGGAGATCCGCGCCACCCGTCAACAGCAGCAAATCTTCATCTGCCTCGATCGCACTTTCCGCTTCCTCCGGTGTTACTGGCGTCAGATCTGATGTGCCCGCATAACCAACCTGCGCGCGAATCCCGAATGCCGGGTGAAGAACAGGGTTCTGATCGCTCGGGGTAAGCCATTGCGAAATCGCGAGCAAAGCCCGCACTTTTCTTCCTCTTATCGAGGTCACCTTCGCCTGCTCGATAAACCGCCTGAACTCCGCCACGTCATCCAGCGAGAAGAAGGACGGCTTGCCTACCTCGAGCGGGTTGAGAGACGGGTCCGGCACATCAACCGGCTGTGGTTCAGCCACCGGCTCGGGTTCGGCTACCATTACGCTCGTCTGTGACGATTGCACGGAAGGCGATTCTTCTACGCTGAGGCTGGAATGAACTGGCGTGCTGCCGCCGTGAATCGGTTCACTGTGCACGGGGGATGCCTCGGCAATCGGTGGCGCACTCGGAATCTTGGATTTCTTTGCGCCGGAATTCGGCTTCGGGCTTGCCGAGGACCCGCCGGGTGAATTCGACTCTGGACCATCGTGCCAGAGTTCGATTTCCATCTGGCGCACGAAATCATCGACGCGCGGAAAACTCGCCTTCAGGTTTTGCAACTCCGCATCGTTCGTTCCGTCCTCGAGGTTGCAGGCCCAGTTCAACCACTGCTTGATCGCAGGGCCGGGAAGCTCGGGCGGAGCAGCCTGCGCTGAGATTTCCATCAGTTCCGCAACAGCAGCGTCACGTTGCGCGAGGCGTTCCAGCCGGGTACGCTCCCGCCGGTGTGACACAGTGCCGGCCGAGAGCAGCTGCGCAAGATCCAGATAACGGCGCCTCTTGGCCGCCGTGTCGTCGAGCCGCCCGACCAACGCGCAAAGCTCATCCTTCGTGGTCCACGTCGCCGCGCTGTCTTCTGACAAGACCGCATCGCGCAGATTCTGGCAAGTGCTGAGCAGCTTGTCCAGATCTGCGGTGACCTCTGCCCTCACCAAGTGCTGTCCTGCTTCAAGAAGATCTATTTTTTCGCGCAAGAGCCTGGCCTGTTCTGTCAGGCTTCGCAGCGTGTCGGAGACGATGCTCTCACTGCACTTGGCGTCCTCGAATGCGTTCACGTGATTACCCCATCATCAGCGGTGCTGGCTATCGTTATCGGTTAATCGTAACTTGATTGACATTTGCCGCCCCCACCTTCGACATGAGGTCCGGCACACTCGGGTCACGTTACTTTGGAATCGGAAGGGGAGGCTTCCCGATTGCAGCCGAATCCGGCGATGGGACGCCCGCATTGCGCAGCGCTAGCCGGTGCTGGAATCCTACTGTGAAGTGAAGGAGTTCACCATGTTCTCTCCCCGACCCATCGGATTCGTTCGCAGCCCTTACACTCGAAGCGCAGACATTCCCAAAGGTCTCGGAGCGAAGCACGATGCCAACGGAGTGCTCGATATTCTGCCCGAATTCGCACCCGGCCTTCAGGACATTGAAGGCTTTTCTCATCTTTTTGTCCTCTGGGTATTCGATCGTTCCGATGGATTCGACCTGGTCGGCAGTCCTCCGTTCGATAAGCGGCCGCATGGCGTCTTCGCTACGCGGTCTCCGCGCCGCCCGAATCCCATCGGTCTGACCGTCGTGGATCTGCGGCGCCGGGACGGCAACTTGCTTCACGTGCACGGCGTGGACATGCTCGACGGCACGCCGATTCTCGATATCAAGCCTTACATGTCCTCGATTCCGGCAGAAAAGCTCCGCCGGGGCTGGCTCTCAGAGGCCGAAGCAGCTCAGTCGTCAGACACGTAAAATTCGTCACATTTTTCCCGGCAGGAATCGCTTTCCTGTGGTGTCGCCACATGTCGGCGTGGCATATTGAAGGGTAGATGTGGCATGGCCACATGAGGTGCAATGAACCCCTCCAGACTCGACCTGCTGCAAGGCACTCTCGACCTGATGGTTCTGCAAACGCTCGCCGCCATGGGCCAGCTCCACGGTTACGGAATCGCGCGCCGTATCGAGCAGGTCAGCGGCAACCAGGTCCTGCTCAACCAGGGCACCATCCACGCCTCGCTCGTGCGGCTCGAACAGCGCGGCTGGATCAGCGCTTCCTGGGGAGTCTCATCAAACAACCGCAAAGCCCGCTTTTATGCGATCACCAAGTCGGGACGTCGACAACTCGAGCAGGATGCGCGCGACTGGGAGCGGCTGACCGGCGTAATGCATCGCGTGTTTTCCATGAACAAGAATGAGGAGCCAGCATGAGTGATCTTCGTCGCGGAGTTGCGCGCGTCGGTGCATTCCTGCGCAAAGAATCGCTGGACGATCGACTCGAGGACGAGCTGAACGCTCACATCGACGAAGCCACCGACGATTACCTCGATCGGGGTTTCTCACCCGCAGAAGCCCGCCGCCTGGCGCTCGTCAATCTCGGTGGGGTGCAGCAGGCAAGGGAACGCCAACGTGAGGCAAGAGGACTTATGACTCTCGACATCCTTCTTCAGGACCTTCGCTATACGGTCCGCAAGCTGGTCAACGATCCGGGCTTTTCCATCGTGGCCGTCCTCATTCTCGCTCTCGGCATTGGTGCTAACGTCGCCGTCTTCAGCGTCGTGAACACTCTCATGCTGCGTCCTCTGCCATTCACCAATCCGCAACAGCTGGTCTGGATCGCGCCGCCGGCGCAGAAAAGCGGCCTCTCGGGCGCAACCTACTCCACTGACGCCTACGACGAGTTCCGCATGTACACGCGGTCTTACCAAGACGTCACCGGTTATTTCGCGTTTTCGGGTCCAGACAATCTGAATCTCCAGATCGATGGGGGCGCCCCTATTCCCGCGACCAGCATCGACGTCATTGCAAACTTCTTCCAGGTCCTCGGTGTGCAGCCCGCAATGGGGCGTTCATTTAGGGAGGAAGATGCGCGCAACGGCGCATCGCCTGTCATATTGCTGAGCAATGCATGGTGGAAGCGCCAGTTTAATGCCGATCCCAACATCGTCGGAAAAGCATTCGACATGAATGGACATCAAACGACCGTGATCGGTGTGCTTCCGGCAAGTTTCGACTTCGGCGCTGTCTTCGCACCTGGCACTAAGGTGGATGCCATTACACCGCTGAATCTGTATGGGCCGCCGCGCGACTGGGGCAACATCATAACGTTCATCGGCCGTATCAAGCCAGGCGTCACGCTCGGTCAGGCCATCGGAGATTCCGCTCAGGCAAGGTCTCACATGTGCTGGAACAACCGCCAGCCGCAGGGTTGCGGAACTTCGTACGATCCCCCCGTTCCAGTGCCGCTCAAAGAATACGTGTCCGGCCGTCTGCATCGCCCGCTTATTGTGCTGTGGTTGGCCGTCGGCATGATCCTGCTGATCGCTTGTGTCAATCTTTCAAACCTCCTGCTGGCGCGCGCGTCGGCCCGCAACAAGGAATTCGCCATGCGTGGCGCGCTCGGAGCGACTCGCGGCCGCATCGTCCGCCAACTTCTTACCGAGAGCCTGGTTCTCTCCGCAGCCGGTGCACTCGTTGGGCTGCTCTTTGCGGTCATCCTCGTCGATTGGTTCGCACACCAGGGGGCGGTAGCATTGCCTCTGCTCAGTGAGCTGCGAATCGACGGCGCCGCACTTGGCTGGACCGTGCTGATTGCCGCATTCGCTGCAATCCTCTTCGGGCTGGTCCCCGGCCTCCGTACCGCAGGCGGCAACCTTCACGACGCGCTCAAGGACTCCGGAGCCGGAACAGGCGTGGGCCGGCGCCACGAACGGCTGCGGGCCGCGCTTGTAGTCGGCGAAGTCGCTCTCGCCTGCATGCTGCTGGTCGGAGCCGGGTTGTTGTTGCGCAGCTTCCTCAAGGTTCTCGACGTCGATCTTGGCTTTTCTCCCGATCGCGCCGCTTCCATCAAAGTTGATTACGAGGACAATCCGGCCGACGGGAATGGCAGCACTCAGGCTTCACAAAACGCCATCCTGGCTCGCCGCAAGGCCCATTTCCAGGAGTTGCTTGCGAAAATCAGTGCCATCCCCGGCGTAGAAGCCTCGGGAGTCTCGGACTACCTGCCGCTGGGCCAGAATCGTTCCTGGGGAACGCCATTCCCCAAGGGTGTCAAACCCCCAGACAAGCTTCCTGCTGGTCCGCTCGTCTATGTCGTCACGCCCGGATATCTGCATGCGATGGGCACAAATTTGCGTGGGCGCGATTTCAAATGGGACGACGGGCCTAATCAGCCGCAGGTCGTCATCATCTGCAAGGCATATGCGCAGTTCCTCGCCAACTATGCACATTGGCCCAACGGAGATGCTGTCGGCCAGATTCTCGATAATGGCGGCGGCAACCTGCTCGTGATCGGGGTAGCCGACGATGTGCATACCGAGAGCGTCGAAGGCGATACCGGCTGGCAGATTTACTACCCAACCACACAGACCTTCGCCATCGGTTCAGAGCTTGTGATCCGCTCGCGAATTCCTCCATCGTCGCTGGCGGGGAGCGTGTTTTCCACTTTGCAAAGCATCAATCCCAAGCAGTCGAAGGCCGAGTTCAAGCCGATCCGCACAATCGTCGATCACGCGGTCTCTCCGCGCCGTTTCTTCATGCTCCTCGTCGGGTCGTTTGCAGGTCTCGGCCTGGTGCTCGCGGCGCTTGGAATCTACGGCGTGATCTCCTACTCCGTTACCCAACGCACGCAGGAGATCGGCATTCGCATGGCGCTCGGATCAACCACCGGCAGGGTTCAGGGCGAGGTGCTTGCGCGGACCTTGCGGATGGCAGTCGCTGGCGTCGTTCTCGGAACCATCGCTTCCGTCGCCGTTGCGCGCCTGATTGCGTCGTTGCTCTTCGGCACATCGCCTTGGGACGTGGTGACCTACGCCGCCATGGCAATCTGCCTGCTCTGCGTCGCTGCTCTTTCAGGCTATCTGCCGGCCCGGCGTGCCTCGCGCATCAGCCCCATGGTCGCGCTGCGCTCTAACTAGCCGCTGGGTCGGGCGGTTTCGTAGCGGGCGTGTCTGGGCGCCCCTACGACTTTGGTAATCGCATACTGAAATACGTAACGGGCTCAAGTGGTACAACCGGCATGCCGGGCTACCTCGTTTTCCGTTGAAGACCCCTCACTTCGACCGACAAAATTGCATGCAACAAGTCGTTTCAGGCTTCCCTTTGGACGCTGGTGGCGGATTCACGCCTCCCCTTTGCTGCCGACCGATTCAAAAGAGGCTGCCTGTCACACCAGGGCTCTCAATGGATGGTTCGTTTTCCATTTCAAGCAGGCGCGATGACTAAGGGAGTTAAGGAAATGAAAAATCCGACCGAGCTTCTGCTCAAGATAAAAGACCGGCTCACCAGCGAAGACGGGCAGGATCTGGTTGAATATTCGATGGTCATCATCATGATCGCTGTCGGAACCACCGCGGCCATGCAGGGTGTTGCAAGCGCGATTGCAAGCGTATTTCAGACCATCAGTACTGAGATCGTGACGCACGTCTGATCGCGCAGCGCAGGCGCCGCCCGACTCACCTCTCCCCATCACCGGGCGTTCACGCGGCTAATTCTTCCTTGACCCCGAATCCTCTGTCGTGATCACGCGCGATTCCGATCTAAATAGGTGATAGTCCTCGTATGAGACGTCGTTGAGCAGCGTCTGCAGGAAGCCGCTTCCGCCGGAGCTTATATCCACGGAATGAAGCCCAAGACCATTGGGCGGTTCTTCGGGCGATTTTGGCGCGGTTTGTTGATACGCTCTCACCTCGGCAACACTCCTTCGCGGGCAAATGTAGCTTTTGCCGCCAATATCCACGGTCCCGTATTCCACCATCAGGCTCGAGGTCGAAACCGGCTTCGGCGGCTTCAGATCCGCCTGCATCGTAATCCGCAAAATCGTACCCGTTGCAGGATCCAGCGCTATCTCTCCGTGATAGCTGGAGAATTGCTGAAACACATTGGCAACATCCGACTCGATACAGCAGAACTTCACCTCGTAGTGCGACTTCTCTTTGGGAACTTCATACCTGAAAACGGCGATATCATTCGGGTTCCCGTGATCCCAATGGCTCCATTCGATCTTTCCCTGTGCAGCATCCGCCAGCACGGTGCCCAGAATCGGCCCGAACTCGCCCGATGTGATCAACCCAACAATGGGCGGAGCGTCCTTGGCCGATTTCGCACCGTTCCAGTCAACAACTTGTTTGCGGTCCCTGTAGAGCACAACCCCTTTCGCGTCGCTCACGGCCTGCAGAGGCTCTTTGGGGAAGTAATAACCTTGACGCTGGAAAGCAGGCGCATCTTCAAAATGAAGAACCTTCTGCGTTGCGAAGAAATTCGGCAGCTTCGATAAGGTTTGCGAGACATAGTTACCCGCCGACTGCAACATGGCTCGCTGCGCCTCCGCATCGGGCGCCGCCTTCTCCACCTCTTCTGACTCGGGCAGCCTGAGAAAGGCCGATGCATCTGCTAATGCGAGCAGCGCCGCGCGGCTTTCAGGTCCGGGAAGACTTTGCTGCAATTGGGCCAGCCTCGCGGTGCTCAGCCGTTCAGACAGCGTCATGCCCTCGAGTCTTCGAGCGATCTCTTTGTCCGGCTTTCTCTCCATTCCGGACAGTTCGCTCTGCAGCTTCGCGACAGAAACATCCCGCGCGGCAAGCGCCGGAATTGTGCCGGCGAAGAGCAATACAACAGCAATCGCCTTGATCATCCTTCGCCTCGGAGAACCATCGATCTTACGTCCGTCGGGCCATCCTGTACACCCGCCCCTCTCAATCGGAGCCCCTTGTCGCGCGTCTTTAAGGAACCGTCACCTGCCGCGAAAGCGTGGCCACCTTGTTTTCGTCAGCCTCGGTCACGACAATTCGCAAGCGATAGGTTCCGGGTTTCAGTACAAAAGCCGTCCGCACCTCCACGCCGTCGTTCAGAAAATCCGCCAGCTGATCCTCTGACAGATCCACCTTGGCATGGCGCTCCTTTACCTGCACCGCCTTGTTGTCCTGATCGAATACCGCGGCTACGAAGGTCAGTTCATTCTGGTTGCGCCCCCCATCCTTCTTTAGAGGCAACGGCCTGACATCGAGATGAGTCAGCACTGAAAGCTGTCCGGGCCCTGTCTGCACTTCCATGCCTACGGGAAGCGCATCGCTGTCTGTCTGGCTCTTGAGTGCGTCGTCAATCTCCGATTCTGCGGGTGGCACCGCTATCGGCGTCACCGTCTTCTCTGCTTCCGCACCCGCCGGAGCCGGAGGAGGAGGCGTCGCAGCCGCTTCTTCCTTTGCGTTCCCGGCTTCCTCTCCTTCTTTGGGTACATAGTATCCACGGCGCGACTCGAGCGTGTACCCCCTCCTCTTCTCGGCAAGCGCTACCTTCAGCTCGTGGAATTTTCCATCGCGTTTCATCTCCGTGGGAACAAAGGCCAGCACATAACGGCCCTGCTGCCCCGCCAGAGCTTCCAAGCCGAGCCTCAGATCGTTCTCGTTGTGTATGAATTCGCCGCCGGTGCCTTGCGCCAGTTCCGCCATCACATCCGCAATCGAGAATTCCCTCTCCGCATCCAGATTATGTCTCGCCTCCACCGCCTTCGGATCAGGAAGCACGGCCGATGGTTGCGAGGCATCGGCCTCGCGCATTCCAAGTCTCAAGCCCTTCGGGTCGAGCGTGTCGACCACAACTTGCGAACGCAACGCACTATCAATAACCCGGTCCAGCTCGTACTGCGCGCTCTGCGACAAGAACCCCGGAGAAACCAACAGCACGGCGCGCTCGCCCTGCAATTTCGCAACATACCGGACCAGCTGTCGCAACGAATCCAGATTTCTGCGAGTCTGAATCGCGGCCCGGCCCAGAACGCGCCGGGCAATCATCCGGATCGGCACCATGTCGCTCGTGTCGGGATTGGCCGCCTGCGCATTGCCATCGGCCGCAAAGCTGCGGGCTGGGCACGTTTTCGCTTCCGCCCACGCCGTTCGCCAGGCATCGCTCGTTAGGTCATTCGTTTCGAGGATCTCGGCGGCCTGGTAGTCGGTCAGGTCGGGGCACTCATGCACCCGGCTCCCGACAGCGGCGCTCGATTGCAGCTTGAAAAGCGCCTCATGAATCTGCTTGGAATCGGAGGTGAAGTCGGTCAGAACCTTGTCCGTTGTCAGGACGGCTACACGGTCGTTCGGCCCTAAATGACCCGCAAAATATTCATCCGCGGCATCGCGCGCCTGGATCATCTCGTCGGCGTTCGTATCGAGGCTATCGAAGTAAAGCGCGAAGAACCGGAGCTTGCCAGGCAGTTGGGGTTGCGTCGGCGCAGCACCCGGATTGACGACAATCGCCCCGCTCCCCGGCTCCGATTCCTCCTCGAATTGAGAAATGGTTTGTTCCTTGCCCCGATCGAAGACCCTGAAGTCTTCCTTCTTGAGTCCTTCCACCGGATGGCCATTGGCATCGCGCACGACCACGCGCACCAGGACAAGGTTGCTCTCAGCTTTGAATTGAATCGTGGGTTGATTCGCGTCGTTTCCAGAAGGAGTGACCTGCGCCAAAACGTTGGGAATCGAAACGGAACAGACAAGCGCAAACAGAAGAAACTGACAATGGCTGAATCGAATAGCACCCCGGGGCATGGGCAGCACCCTCAACCCTGCGAGTGTATCGCATTCAATCGCAAAGAACGTCCAATCAGAAACGCCGCGGAGTTGGAAGCTCGGCGGCGCTCGATCAATGAGGAATTTGCTGTCGACGCGAGTTACATGGCAGCGACAAATTCAGGAAGCGCCATCTCAGCATGATCCTGAAGCAGCTGCGTCATGCGGGCGGCCATGCCCGTATACATCGACGCCGCGTGGAAGGCATTCATGCGAACCGATTCGCTGGCGCGATTCAACGTATATTGCGCAATCGCCTTCAGCACGCACGCCCGAATCTGCATCGCATCGCTGCGAAGAGTCTCGAGGATCATCGGGTTCACGTCACCGTGCTGAGCGGCAAAGTTCGCCATCTCCAGCATGACCTGGGCATTCTTGTACATGGCCCACAGCCCCCGCGGACCCTGGATGCGATCCCACGTTTCTTCCGGGGTCGCGCTCAGACCCTCTTTCCAGAGGAAATGCTCGCTCAGTTCGCGCGCGTTGCACCCCTGCTGCAACCGAGCAATCAGCGACTCCCACGACTGTCCGTTGCGGCGCTGCACGCCCATTCTCCATCGCCCGAGGTACACGGCAACGAAGACAACCGCCACGATTTGGACCGACGAGAGAAGCACAAAACACCTCGAACTTGCCAGGTGCCTGAAAACGCACCTACTACAGCCACTCCAGGTAACTTAGTCCAGGTGCTCTGCGGAATCAATGCTACTTCCATGCTATGCACCGGCCGGTTCGGGGTAATCCCTTGGTAATAGTCGAGTTGTGCGATGACGCCGATCGGTGAGCTGGCTCACAAATTTCAGGCCTAACGCAGATAGCCAACCCGAAAGTGTTTACTCTTCCCGCAACAAAACCAGCGGATCCGCGCCCAACGCCCGCTGCGCCGGGATCCAGGCAGCCATCAGACCCACCAGAGTCATGCAGAAGATCACCCCGCCTAAGACCGCCGGATCGCGTGGACTCGCCTGGTAAACAATGAACGACAGCAACTTGGTAGCCGCGAGACCCAGGACCAATCCCACCGCTGAGCCGGCAGCCAACAATCGGATGACCCGGCCCAAAGCCGCAGACAGAACTTCTCTGCGCTTCGCTCCGAGGGCGATGCGGATCCCGAGCTCACGCAATCGTTTGCTCACCGAGTATGCTGCCAGACCGAAGATCCCAGTGATCGCCAGCATGGCTCCCAGAACGCCAAGCACACCCAACGCCATCGAAGCCGCCCGCGCGGAAAACAGCGCGGTGTTCAGCTCTCTCGACCATGTACTGATCGAGAACGGTAATCCTGTGTTCAAGGCGCGCAGGTTCCTTTCGAGCGCCGCCGTGATCTCCGCCGTGCCACGATCTGATCGCACGATCAGAAATGTTTCGCTCGAAGGCGACTGCAAAATCGACAGGAACATCGCCGGCTGCGGATCTTCACTCAGGGTCTTGTATTTGCCATCCTCGACCACTCCGATCACCAGCACACGCACGCCATTCCAGATCTTGAAGTGACTGCCGATCGCATTCGCTTCGGAGCCGAAAAGCCTGCGCGCGAATTCCTGGTTCACGACGGCCACACGCGGCGCATCTTTCGTGTCGTTCCACGTGAGGTCCCGCCCAGCAATCAGAGTGGTTTCCGCAGCTCCCAGGTATCCTGGCGAGACGTTGTACTCCATCGCGTCCGCAGCGGCATTCGAGATCTTGTAGTCCGTCGCGCTGTCTTTGAAGACCGTGTTATCGCTCCAGCCGAGGTTGAGCGGCACACGGTTTGTATATCCAGCGGCACTCACTCCCGGAATTCCCTTCACCGCCTCGAGGATGCGCCGCTGAAGAATAGCGGCGTCCTCTCCGTGATGCCCGCCCATATCTACATCGGTGCACACCTGCATCGCGTGGATCGGCACAAATCCGAAGTTGCTGTGCAGCGATCGCACCATGCCCCGAACTGCAACCAGCGATGCCGTTACCAGAACCGCGCACACCGCGATCTCCAGCGCAAGCAAAATATCGCGGAGGCTGATGCGCTCCGACCGCGCTCCCGTTTGGCTTCCCATCTTCATCCCCTGGTACGGGTCGGCTTTGAGCACCTGCCGCGCCGGGACCAGCCCGAAAATCAGGCCGCTCACCAGCGCCAGCACGAGCGCCGCGAGATAGGTGCGCAAATCGGGGTTGACCGGCACATTGATGGGAATATCGGGAACGGGCTGCCACGCGCTGATCACACGGAGCAGTGCGACGGCTCCCACGATGCCAAGCGCACTGCCGCCGAGAGAAACCAGAACAGCTTCCGTCAGCAATTGCCGCAGAATCCGCCCACGGCTCGAACCCAGGGCCAGCCGCAACGCCACCTCGCGACCGCGATCGCCGGCACGCGCTGCAAACAGGCTACCGAGGTTTGCGCACGCTGCCAGAAGAACCAGCGCCGAAAGCAACATGAGTCCGGTGACAAAAGCCCGCACTGGGCCGCCCAGCATGTCCCCCAGTAGTCCAGGACGCGACAGTTTCAGTCGCATTCCCGCGTCGTCTTCAGGATGTTCCTTCGCGAGAGAAGCAGCGAGGTCGTTCAAATCTGCCGAAGCCTGGGACGGCGTGATGCCTCCCTTCAGATTTCCCACCAGCCACATCCCGCGTGCGCCCCGTGAGGTGAGATCGCTGCCACCTTCCACTTGCTGTTCATCCACAAGCGGAGCCCATATGTCAGGAGAAAAGAACAGCTCAGAACCCCGAAAACCCGGGGGAGCGACTCCCAGGACGGTGTAGGTGAATCGATTCAGCCTGACTCGTCGTCCCACCACGTTCGCATTCCCGAAAAAATGGCTCTTCCAATAGCCATAGCTCAACACGAGATAAGGCGCGCTGTTCGCGCCATGTTCATCGGAAGCGTGAAAAAATCTCCCCAGATACGGTTGAACACCCAGTACATCGAAGTAATTGCCCGTCGCCTCGTAGAGCCAGATCTGCGCAGGCGTACCATCGCTATTCAGCCCGGCAGGCGCCATCTCGTATCCCGCGATCGCAGTGAAACTGCGGTTCCGGTCGCGAATGTCCAGGTAGTCGGGATAGGACTCCGTTGAGCTGCCGGTTGATGCCGGCTGAATGACGTAAAGATTCTGCGCCTGCGGCACATTCACCGGCCGAAGTACCAGCGCGTTCAAAATGCTGAAGACCACTGCGTTGGCTCCAATCCCCAACGCCAGGGTCATAATCGCCACCATGGTGAAGCCTGGCGATTTGCGCAGAACCCGCGATGCATAGCGCAGATCGTGCGTCAGCGAATCGACGACGTTCGCACCCGATTGCTCGTGACACTCTTCCTTGAAGTGTTCATAGCCGCCGAATTCGACCCGGGCTTGCCGTTCTGCTTCTGCGCGGGAGATGCCCGTCTTTTCCAGATCGTCGGCACGATGCTGGATGTGAGCGCGCAGTTCCTGCTCCATTTCATCGTGAGTCCGCGATCGAAGGAAGATTGCGCTCACACGCGACCGGCAAGCATCCAGTAGCCTCATGCTTCCTCCGGCCGCACGGAGAGCGCAGTGGTCATCGCGGCGACCAGCCGGTTCCAGTCGTCGGTTTCTTGCTGCAGCCGCTTGCGGCCGGAAACGGTCAATTCGTAGTACTTCGCGCGCCGGTTATTCTCCGACGTCCCCCAGCTGGTCCTCAGCAATCCCTGCCGTACAAGCCGGTAAAGTCCTGGATACAAGGCGCCCTGCTCGATCATCAGGGCATTGCCTGAGATCTGGGCGATGCGAAGCAAAATCCCATAGCCGTGCAGCGGCCCGAGGGAAACCGCGCGCAAGATCAACAAATCCAGCGTTCCCGGAAGAATTTGAGCCTGGTCGGTCACCACGCCTCCTAATTTATTTAGGAAGCTTAAGACCTTTCCCCTAAATTGTCAAGGAGAGTAGGGACAAAGAAAAGCTGCCGCGCTGCAAGTGCAGCCCCTGACGACCTTCCCCCCAACAAATCAAGCCTGCAGCCGCGCTGTTTGTGTACGCATCTCGACCTGATTTGCGGTTCACAATGTCATCGCTTGCGGGTTCGTTCCTACTCAACCACGGTCAGCTCGGTATGCAAACTGGCGGTCGAGTCCTCTCCGGCCCAAACATCGAAGACTCCCGGCTCGACTGCCCAGACCTTGTTCTGCGGGCTCCAGAATTGAAGCTCATTTTTCCCCAGCGGAAACTTCAGCTCCCGTGTTTCGCCCGGCTGCAACGTAACCCGCTCGAACCCTTCCAGTTGCCGAACCGGTCTGGATGCCGACCCGGCGCGCTGATGGATATAGACCTGCGCCACCGCATCTCCGGCAACGCTGTCGGTGTTCGTTACATCCACCTCGACGTCCGTGGCGCCCGTCTTGTGGATCGTCTTCGCGCTCAGGCGCACGTTGCTGAATTTGAAGCTGGTATAGCTGAGCCCGTAACCAAATGGATAGAGCGGCTTGCTTGAAATGTCCCAGTAGCGCGAATTGAATGTGGGCCGGTCCTCGGGCTCGTGGGTCAGATTGTGGTTGTAGTAGAGAGGCTCCTGCCCGGCCACGCGCGGCCAGCTCACCGGCAGCTTTCCGCCTGGATCCGCATCCCCAAACAGCACGTCCGCGACTGCGTTGCCACCCTCCGTGCCGGGATACCAGGCCTCGAGAATGGCCGGAACATGTTCCGAGGCCCAACGAATATCCAGTGGCCTGCCGTTTTCGAGCACCAGCACAACCGGTTTGCCCGTGCCAACAACCGACTCAAGCATCCGCTCCTGGATCCCAGGCAAATCCAATGTCGCCCGCGAGGCAGCTTCGCTACTCATGTTTGACGCCTCGCCCAACACGGCGATGACCACGTCTGCGTTCTCTGCGGCTGCCTTCGCCTTCGCAACCCAGTCGGCAGTTTCGGCCGCAGTCGGCGGCGGCTGAGGCTTATTGCCGGTGATTACATCCAGCATCGAAGGAAACACCCTCGACAATGCCGGCCCGGGCACATAATTCACCGCATCGTTCCCGAACCTGGTCTTAATCCCGGCCAGCACGGTGACCGGATGACTCTTCTGGGCTCCTCCGAACAATCCCTCCACCGTCCATCCACCCTCGATATCGTGAACCGAATCCGCTAGAATCCCGATCACAGCCACCCGCTTCAAGTCTTTCTTCAGCGGAAGTGTCTGGTGTTCATTCTTGAGCAAGACCATCGAACGTGCGGCCAGCTTCCGCTCCAGAGCGAGACCCTCGGGGCGGCTCAGCACGCCATCCACCTTCGTCTCGTCCACATAAGGATTCTCAAACAGCCCGAGTCTGAATTTGGTTTCCAGGATGGGCAGCACCAGCGCATCGATCCGCGATTCGCTTACCTTGCCCGCTTTCACTGCGTCGACCAGGTTACGGGTGTATGTCTGGCTCGCCATATCCATATTCACGCCGGCAGATGCAGCCTTGTACGCAGCGTCTTCGGGATCCGCAGCAAATCCATGGGTCACAAGGTTGCCGACCGCGAAAGCGTCCGAAACCACAAAGCCCTTGAATCCCCATTCATCGCGCAGCACGTCTGTCAATAGCCAGCGGTTGCCGCTGGCAGGCACATCATTCAAGTCCATATAGGCGCTCATGAAGCTGCCCGCGCCGACCTGCTCCGCGGCGTGAAACGGCACCAGGTACACATTGCGCATGAGTTCTTCCGGAACGTAGGACGCGTCGTAATCGCGCCCGCCATCCGCCGCTCCATAGCCCGCAAAATGCTTCACACAAGCCAGAACACTATCCGGTCCCAGTTGATCGCCTTGGAATCCACGCACTTGCGCCCGCGCCATGGCAGCTCCCAGATAAGGATCTTCACCCGCACCTTCCACAATTCGGCCCCAGCGTGCATCGCGGGCAATATCCACCATCGGCGTAAACGTCCACTGGATGCCGGCGGCCCGCGCGTCCTGGGCCGCCAGGTGTTGCGCGGCTTCTTCAACCTCCGGGTCCCACGACGATGCCATCGCAATCGGAACAGGAAACACCGTTCGGTATCCATGGATTACGTCGAATCCGAACAGAATCGGAATATGCAGCCGCGATTTCTCCACCGCGAGATGCTGCAGCCGGTTGATCTCCTTTACGTCGGTCAGCCACAGTACCGACCCGACTCGCCCCTCTGTAATGAGCGCGTCGGGCTTTTCGCTCCCCAGCATCGGCATCACCAGGCCCGATGACTGATTCATCTGGCCGACCTTTTCGTCCAGAGTCATCTGCTTCAACAGATCCTCCGCCTTGCGATGAGACTCAGCGGCCGACATCGAGGCCGACTGCGCCATGAGACGGTAGTGCGGAGCCAGCAGGCTCAGTACGCAACAGGAGCAACACGAAAGGAACAGCGACAATTTGTTCGACATGGGAAAAGCAGCCTCATGGATGGTTGGAGCCGAGGGGATAGAAAGGAGACCCACTGGTCAGCCGTTGCGAACATAAAAAAGCGCCCCTCGGTGAGTCCTGCCTGGATCAATCCAGGTCTGGCAAACCGGAGGGGCGAGGAGCCGCAATCACAAGAAAATGGGCCAGCCATCATGACTATGCCAGGCAGAATTTCTGCTGCCTGCAAGGACACACGTCAGGCGCCATCTTCTGGACCGGACTCGACTATAGTTCCGCGAATGAACTCGAGACAGGTTCTATCGGGTACAAAGGCTCAGTACGGGACCTAAATCCATCTATATCCGGCTTTTCATCCTGCTTCATTCCCGTGGACAACCGGCAAAAAAGAGACGTATGATACGCATTGCGGCGAAGAAAATCGAAATGGGGCTGCCATTTTCCACAAGCGGGAACCGCTGGTTGGCCGCTGTGCCCCGTCGCACGCATGTTGTTCTCTCGACCATCTGCACATGACGGTAGCTGAACGGTAGGAGCTCCCGCGGCAGGTCGAGAGACTTATTTGCCCTTCGGGGTTGGAAGCCGATTCGAGGAGTCGACATGCCGCTGGCACCCAAGTCCGTGCAGGAGACGGAGTCGTCTGCGCTCGACCCGAGCCAGGTTCGAGAACAGCTCGACCGCCTGCTGGCCCATCCTCTCTTCGCCAACAGCAAACGCTACCCGGCCCTACTGGCCTACACCGTCGAGCAAACTTTGCTCGGCAACAGCACGGATCTGAAAGAACGCAGCATCGGCATCGAAGTGTTTGGCCGTTCCCCAAGCTACGATGCCAACGCCGACCCGGTTGTCCGCATCACCGCCGGGGAGGTTCGCAAACGCCTTTCCCAGTACTACTACGACGCGGCGCACGCTGGTGAACTCGTGATTGAGTTGCCAATCGGCTCTTACGTGCCGGTATTCCGCCTCGCCGAAGAGCCAGGGATCATCGAATCGCTCCCCGCTCCACCCCAGGCACCGCCCGACGCTATTCCCGTCCCTTCTCCTGGTGAGGTGATCACTCAACCTTCAAGAATTCGCTGGATCTGGATTTCCGCTCTGCTCCTCATCGCCGGCTCAGTGGGCCTCGGCATCGGCCTCCGCGTCCGGCCAGTTGCCGCGGTCCCCCCGCCATCCAACATCGACCTCTTCTGGGAGCCGTTCACCTCCAGTGACAACCCCGCGACATTCTGCCTCGGAGAACCGGCGAAAAACCTGAACACCGACTCGATCAATGATTTCGAGGCGCCGGTGAGCAAGCCGGAGCCCGAAAAGCTCTACGTGCGCCTGCACTATTCCGGCAACCTTGCCCTGGCTGACGTGATTACGCTAACGCGCACGGCTGCCCAACTCGAAACACGTCATAGAACCTTCCGCGTGGTACCGGCATCGGAGGCCAGCTTCTCCCAGCTTCGCGAAGGTCCCATCGTTCTCATCGGCGCCTTCGATAATATATGGACCCTGCGTGTCACTCAGAAGCTGAGATTCGGTTTCGAATCAAAAGATGGCGTCGCTTCCCTCGTCGACCGCAAGAGTGCGCAAAACACGTCCTGGGCCACCGCGTGGGATCTGCCCTATGAGAAACTCTCCCGCGATTACGCCATCGTCGCGCGAATCCATGACAACACCACCGGACAGCCGGTCATCATCGCGGCCGGCATCTCAGAAGAGGGAACGGAGGCGGCGGGGGAGATTCTCTACAATCCCGTCTATCTCAATTCACTCATTGCCAAGGCCCCGCCCGATTGGGAAAAGAAGAACATCGAAGCCGTCATCGAGACGCAGGTCATCCAAGGTCACTCGGGACCGCCCAACGTTGTAGCGGTAGAAACCTGGTAAGAGACAGCAACCAGCCGACGCACACATTGAATCGTGCAGCCCCCCGGGAATGAATGGCGCTCACGCCAGCTTCGGAATGCGCTGACGATCGCGCCGCGAAGGACTGCGCGACTGCATCGCGTAAGAACCTACTTCGCCGATTTCTTCGACTGGGCTCTCTGCGCGGCCCAGCGTCTGCGTTGTGCATCCGCAATGCGCTTGCGTGCTTCAGGGCTGAGGTTGCGCTTTTTGCGCGGTGCAGAGGTTCTCCCGGCTCTGAGGCCGTTCAATTTGTGTGTTACCTTGCCGGAGCCCGCGAGCAAAGCGCGGACCTGTCTCAGCCTTGCAATTTCAGCATCGATTTCTGCGAGAATAGAATGATTCATCATAGATTGAGAATAACTCACTTCAGCCGCTTCTGCCGATCGGACTAACCCGGTGCGATCAATTTCGGCGATTCACCGGTCGGAATTTATTTCATCACGCTGACCGACTAACTTCCCCGTAATAGGCGGTGGCATCCGCAAAAACAGTTTGAACAAGCTGCAACCACTCGTCGGCTTTCTCGTCGAAGGCCGGCAGTGATTACGATGGATGATCGCACAGGAAGGGTTGTTTACTTCTGACTGGTGTTTGAGACAAGAAAATGGGGCAGCCCTCGTCGGTGCCCCATTTTTTCAATTCACAATTGATCGGCTATGCGCCCAGGTACATCACGTGTACATAGGTTCCGAGTCGAACGTTATAGGCTAGATACCAACCGTCGTGGTCGGGATCGTCGTAGATCACGATATCGTCCGAATCCCAGAGCCAGTCACCGCAGAAGCCAATATCCGCGGGCGCAACGCTCCAGTACCAATTGTTGAACCAGAAACGGCTCGGGCCGCCGCCCACCAGTCTCCAGCGATGCGATGGACCAAACCCTCCGGTGAAGCGCCCGTGCTCCCACGGATGATCAAGATGATAGTTCGCATCATCGCGGCCGGTATCATGCCCCACCCATTTCTTCCCGTCGACGTGCGGAGCATTCGGGTGCCCCGGCTTGTCACTGAAGCTCCGCTGCTGGGGCGGATGCATCTCATTCTGCTTCGGGGGCGCCGGACGCGGAGTTCCGTGGAACGCTGACGGTCCGTGCGACGGCGGCGCCGACGGATGAAATTGGTGTTCCCGGTTCTGGGCGAATGCCGGCAAAGAGAGGACCAGCAAAGCTGTCAAGACAATTTGCGCTGAGCGCATAACTAACCTCCCGGATATCGTTCGGGGCAGCTTAGAATCAGGATCGCTGCACTTACCCGAATCGATCATCCCGATTACAGTTACTCCAACCCGGCACCTTCAGGCAAGTTGTTCTTCGAAGAAATCTGCTACTAAGCACTGAACTGATTACAAGAATGGGCCGGAGGACACCGCTTCTGGATTGCCGGAAATTCTGCAACTCTTCAAGCGCTCGCCGCATCGCGCGGCGCTTCAGGAGAGCAATCCGCAGGTCACACCCGATACGCAAACGGCACCGGACGACGCCTCGAGACGCGGCCGCCACAAAGCGCAAGATCAGGCAACAACGGCCGCTGGGGCCCGCCTCCATGCGTAGAGCGGAAATTGGTTCGCAAGGTCCGCAACATCATGTCGGATATCTGTGAGCGTTGCATCGTCCTTGCGATGCTCGAGAGCCTTCGCAATCCACATCGCGATCTGCCGCATTTCCGGCTCTCTCATACCGCGCGTTGTCAGTGCAGGTGTGCCGATGCGTATGCCGGAAGGCTTGAGCGGCGGATTGGTGTCGTAGGGAATCGCGTTCTTGTTCACGGTGATGCCGGCTTTCCCAAGCGCCGCTTCAGCTTCGGACCCGAGCATGCCCTTTTGAAATACATCCACCAGCATGAGGTGATTGTCGGTTCCGCCCGATACAAGCCTGAATCCCGCCGCCTGCAGTGACTCGGCAAGCACCTTGGCATTGGAAACAATCTGGGCGGCATATGTTTTGAACTCCGGCCGCAGCACTTCACTGAAAGCCACGGCTTTCGCCGCGATGATATGCACCAATGGGCCGCCCTGCTGCCCCGGAAAGACAGCCATATCGATCGCCTTGCCGATGGTCTGATCCGGCTTTTCACCCACCTGGTAATTCTTCCCGCACACAATCAATCCGGCACGCGGTCCGCGCAGCGTCTTGTGCGTCGTGCTCGTGCTGATGTGCGCATGCGGTACCGGCGAAGGATGGGCACCCCCGGCAACCAGCCCCGCGATATGCGCCATGTCGAAGATATAAACAGCTCCCACCTTGTCGGCAATCTGGCGCATCCGGGCGAAATCCCAAAGCCGCGGATACGCGCTCGCGCCGCCAATAATCGCCTTTGGCTTCTCACGCACAGCGATCGCCTCAAGTTCGTCGTAGTCGATCACCTCGGTGTCGCGCCGCACCGTGTAGAAAGTGGTGCGATAGAGCTTTCCGCTGAAGCTCAGCTTGTGTCCGTGGGTCAGGTGGCCCCCATGCGCGAGGTCGAGCCCCAGAATCGTGTCGCCTGGTTGCAACACCGCCATATAGGCCGACGCGTTGGCCTGCGAACCAGAATGTGCCTGCACATTGGCGAACTCGGCGCCAAAGATCTGCTTTGCCCGATCGCGCGCAAGATTCTCTACCACGTCGGTGTACTCGCATCCGCCGTAATAGCGCCGCCCCGGATATCCTTCTGCATACTTGTTCGTAAAAACTGACCCCGCAGCCTCCAACACTGCTTCGGACACGAAGTTCTCGCTGGCGATCATCTCCAGCCCTTCATGCTGGCGGAGGGTTTCCTGGTCAATGGCAGCGGCGACTTCCGGATCCGCCTGGGCGAGGGAAAGAGACATGCGGTCGGTCATATCCACGATTTTACGGCAAGGCTGCAGTCGATGGCTGACTCAGTTCAACGAACCTGATCGAGATTCAGGCGCAGCAGTTTTGCAGGATCCACATAGGCGCCCTGCCACCGTACCGCCCAATGAAGATGGGGCCCCGTCACGCGGCCAGTGGCGCCGCTGAGGCCCAGCTTCTGGCCGGCCACGACGTGCTCGCCTGGATGCACGTCAATCCGGCTGAAATGCATGGACAGAGTGAAAAGCCCCTCGCCATGATCAATGACAACGCAGTTGCCCTCGTAATATAGCGGCTGCGCGAGCACGACCACGCCGCTGTTTGAAGCTCGCACGACGGTTCCCATGTGGGCACGGAAATCCATTCCGGTATGAACGCTATCGAGTTTGCCGTTGAAGACTCGCCTCGTCCCAAAGCTGTCGGTTGGAGTCGCATGGACCGGCGCGCGGAAACTGCCTCTCCACAGCGGTTCGGTCGCACTCGCGGCAAAGACCTTGTCCTTGATCTCGCGTTCGCGTTTGATTTCTTCCATCTGCTCGGGACCGGGCTGCACAAACTTCGGTGGAACGCTCAGTGTGCTTGTCCGATAACGTGCTGCATGAATCTCGACCGGACGGTTCCAGGTGGTTGCCGGCCCACCCGATGGAGAACTGACTCGAATCGTCAGGATAGAAGGCCCGGGGTTCGCCTCGACATCCACGCCAGCGAGTGCGAACCAGCTTCGACCATTCTTGCCGCGAAAGAACTGGAGCTTGCGACCGAGCCATTCGCCTTCGATGCTCGCCGCCGGAGGCCCCTCAACTCGAATCAGCTCCGGCGAGCCCACTTCCACGTCGGCAGGCATCAACACGATCGGAGAGTCAGCGATCGCAGGAATCCCCCAAGCGAGGCATAGGGCGACGGTGGCAAATCGCGCATACGTTGAACAGGTCATGGTTTCAGCATAGCGGGGCGGTGGTCATGAAGGATTCGCACCCAACTGAAAGAGTGGCTATATTCCCCTGGAATCGACGGTCGTATGATGCCTGCATGGCTTCTCGATCCCTTCGCATAGGCGCGCTGCTCCTTTTCATCGTGGGTTGCTCCACGCTTTCCGCCGTCGCGCAATCCTCACAGACCCAGCAACGCGTCCCGGTGCTGATCGAGCTGTTCACTTCCGAGGGGTGCTCTGATTGCCCGCCCGCCGACGCCCTGCTCGCCCGGCTTGACTCCACGCAATTCATTCCCGATGCCGATGCCATCGTGCTCAGCGAGCATGTCACGTATTGGAATCACGATGGTTGGCGCGACCCGTTTTCGCTTGATGATGTGGACGAACGCCAGCGCTCCTATGTGTTTCGGTTCGGGCTGAAAGACAGCTACACCCCGCAGGCTGTAATTGACGGCTCGGTACAAATGGTCGGCAATAACGCCAACGCGGTTGCGAGCGCCATTGAGCAGGCGGCCAAAAACCCGAAACAGCAGATCGCCATTGAGAATGCCCGCTGGGAAAACGGCGGGGCGCAATTTTCAATCCGCAGCTCTGACAATTCCGGCGATCACCTCGTCGTTGCCCTTGCCGCTGATTCGGCCCGGCGGAACGTGTCCGCGGGAGAAAACGCCGGACACACTCTAAGTCACGTTGCGGTGATGCGGGCGATGAAAGACTTCGGAGCAAAGGCTACCGATGGTCATCCGCTGCATCTCGGCGGCAATGACCTCAACGACAAGAGCGGGGTGCAAGGCCCGGTTCGCCTCGTTGCTTTTCTCGTCGACCACAAGACAGGCCGCGTCGTGGCAGTTGCGGAGCAGAAACTGGAACGCTGACCGCACGCCGCACGAATCAAATGCGGAGTCGGCGCTATCCCTCTTTGAGCGCCTGCATCGGGTCCACTGAGGCAGCGCGACGTGCCGGAATCCATCCTGCGAGCGCCGAACAACCGAGAAGCACTATCGCGGCGCCGATCAGTACATCCGGATCGAGCGGCTTGACTTCGTACAGAAGGCTGCCAAGAAACCGCGTGACTCCCACCGAGGCTGCGAGACCGCCCGCGATTCCAACCCCGGCCAGCGTAAGCGCATTCCGCAATGTACGAAACAAAACCGCCTCGCGTGTCGCTCCCAGCGCCATTCGAATCGCGATTTCACGGGTCCGCTCCGTCACTGAGTACGCCAGCACTCCGTGAATGCCGAGCAGTGACAATCCCAGCGCAATCGCAGCGAAGGCCGCGAGAACGCTCGTGTTGAAACGACGCGGGGTCTCGGTCGCCGCCACCACTTCCTGCATCGAGTGCATCTCGCTTAGCGCCAGCAGCGGATCGAGCCGGTGCACGATTCGCTCAAGCGTAGCCTGCAGAGCAAGTGGGTCACCCGCCGTCCGGAGCACAAGATGCAGGGTGCGATGTGGCGCAATCGCCTGCTGCACCTGCGCCTCGAATTGGCGCGGGCCCTGCTTGACCGGTTCATACATCTCCGGATAGATGGCTTGGTCGATAGCTGCCTGGCGGATGTCGGCCACCACCCCGATGACCGTAATCAGCGGGCGGGTGCTGTCAGGATTACCACCCATCCTCAACCGCCGCCCGATGGGATCCAGCCCCGGCCAATACTCATGAGCTGCCGACTGGCTAATGATCGCGACCAGCGGAGCGTCCGGCCGGTCGTCATCTGCCCTAAACAGCCGGCCCTCGAGCAGCGGAATGCGCATTGCCTCCAGATAGTCGCCTTCGACAAAGTAATTGGACACCGAAAACCAATTGCGGCCGCCTTGCGGTGCAAGGCCTTCCGGAGTAAAGTTGCGATCCGACGCAATCCCAATCACCGGAATATTGGTCGCGGCGCCGGCGGAGCGCACCCCGGGAAGAGCCGCCATTTGCTGCAACACGTTTTCGTACAGCGCATCAACTTGTTGCTCAGTCGGGTAAGCGTGCTTGGGAAGCGTCAAATTCGCCGTCAGTACATGCGCTGGTTGGAAACCGGGGTCGGTCTCCAGCATGCGCTCAAAGCTTCGCAGCAGCAAACCCGCGCTCACCAGCAGGAGCATCGCAAGAGCTGCTTCCACCGCGACCAGCGCACCGCGCAACTTGTTGAGTGATCGCCCCTGCACGGCGCCCTGACCGCTCTCGCGCAGCGCACTCTGCATATCCGTTTTCATGGCTGCCAGGGCAGGAGCCAGACCGCATAACACGCCGGTCGCAACGGTTGCGGCCGCGGCAACCGCAAACATCTCCCAATGCAGTGTGATTTCGCTCAGACGAGGGAGAGAATCGGGCAGGAGCGCCGGCGCCATCCGAATTAGGACCACCGCCAGGCCGATTGCAAGCGCGCCACCCATCATGCTCAGAACGATTCCTTCCACCAGCAACTGCCCAAGCAGGTTCGCATTGGCCGCACCGAGCGCGGCTCGCATTCCGAATTCGCGCTTGCGTCCTGCCGCGCGCACCAGCTGGAGGTTCGCTAGATTCGTACACGCGATCAGCAGAATCAGGCAGGCTGCTGCGAGCAGCGCATTCAACAACGGCCTGGCTCCGTGTATCGTCTCTTCCTGCAGAGACTTCACGTTGCTGGTGAGATGAATTCCAAACTGGGGCGGAATCTGCGCCTCAATTGCGCTCACCATGCGGCTCACATCCGACTGTGCGCGCGCCATGCTGATTCCAGGCCGCAGCCGCGCAATCGCCTGGTATTGAAAATTGTCTGTCTCATCCTGCTTCTCATCCGGGGTGAAGCTCATTGGCACCCACAGATCACGATGGCTCAGTCGCCCTGCATCCAGGGGAAATTCGAAATTGCGAGGCATTACGCCGATGACTGTGTACGGACGCCGATCGAGATCGATTGTTGAACCAATGATTTTCGGGTTCCCCGCAAACCGGTCCCGCCAGGCCCTGTAACTCAAGAGAGCCACCGGAGCCGCGTCATCATCTTCTTTTTGCGTGAAGGTGCGCCCAAGGACGGGTTGCACTCCCAGCATCGGAATCAACGAAGCGGTGATGCGTTCTGCCTTGGCCTGGAAGGGCTGCCCTGCGCCGCTGAGTTCATACTCGGCAGCAACAAAGCCGGCGACCTGCGTGAATGCATGGTTGTCGCGCGCAAAACTAATTACGTCGGGAGCCGGCAAATCGGCCTCGAACTGATGCAGTACACCCTCATGAAGACGCACGAGCCCTTCCGAATCGACGAACGGCAGGGGCCGTAACAAGACCGCTTCAACCAGCGAGTAGACCGTGGCAACGCCGCCGACGCCGATGGCAAGCGTCAGCACCGCGGTCAATGTGAACGATGGATTCCTGCGCAGCTGGCGCAACCCGAATCGCGCATCGCGCGCAATCGTCTCAGCGAACGGCATTCCTCGCTGGATGCGATAAGCTTCGCGCGCCTGTGCCATTCCGCCAAGGTCACGCAACGCAGCAGTGCGAGCGGCTTCGCGCGACATACCGCTCCTCATTTTGTCGCGCACGGCAAGCTCGACATGTTCGCGCAGTTCGTAGTCTAATTCTGCGTCCAGCTTCCTGCGCTGAAAGAGAGACGCGCAGCGAATCACTAGAGATCGAACCCAATCCATCGTCTCACCTACTCGATTCGCAGGGCCTGCATTGGATCGATACATGCCGCCCGGCGCGCGGGTAAAATCGCAGCCAATGCCGCGGCAACTAGTAGCACCAGAACACTCGCGCCAATCGCGTAGGGGTCCATGACCGGCGTCTCGTAGAGAAGGCTTCGTAGAAGTCTGAGTGCGAGAGCCGCAAGCGCCAGCCCGCCGCACACCCCGGCCAACACCGGCAGCGCAGCCTGCCGCAGCACCAGCTCGATGAGTGCGCCTCTGCCGGAGCCAAGGGCAATGCGAATCCCAAATTCCTGCTGGCGCAGTGACACGGAATATGCTTGCACGCCGTAAACCCCAAGCAAAGCGAGGAACAGCGCAGCAGCCCCAAAGCTCGTCAGCACGATGGTTTGAAATCGCTCCGTGGATACCGATTCATCCAGCTGGTCGTCCATGGATTTCAAAGCTGGAATGGCAACCTGCGGGTCGATGCTCCAGATCACCCGCCTCATCTCGGGGATCAGCGCCGCGCTCGGCTGCGAACTGCGTACCAGGAACGTCGGCGACCACGGCGTATAGGCCCAATAGGGCAGATAAACCATATTCGCGATGTCTTTCAATCCATTCATCCGCCCATCGGCCACGACGCCTATCACCGTCACTGTCTTCTGGCTATCGGGCACGATCTCACTCATCTGGCGCCCGATCGGATTCTCTCCCGGGAATCCCTCGCGTGCGGTCCGTTCTGAGATCAGCGCCACATAGGGATTGGCGAGATCCGATGCTGTGAAATTCCGGCCCGAGACCAGCGGAATCTGCATGGTCGAAAGATACTCCGGGTTGATCCATCTGACGTTGATCAGTGGCCGCTGCGCGGCCGGCACGGGATGATCGGGCCGTGTCAGGTCGTCGACCCATGTCTCGCCGGTCAGTGGGATCGCGCTGGTGATGGCCACCGATTGCACGCCAGGCAGCCGCCGCATCTCCAACATGACGCGTTCGACAAACGCCCGTTTGATGGCTGCAATATTCGGCTTGCTGTCTCCATATTGCGGCGCAAAGAGTGCCACCTCGCCCAGCGTCACATGGCTCGCATTGAACCCCCGGTCTTGTTTCAAGAGGCGCGAGAAGCTGCGCAGGACCAGCGACGTCACGATCAGCAAAACAATCGTGCAGGCGACTTGAGATGCAACCAGAATGTTGCGTGTCCGCGCTCCCTCCTGCGAATTGATCGAGCGGGAAGAGTTGGACTGGAGTGCAGCCTGCGGGTGGATGTGCAGCGACCGTAGTGCCGGAAGCATACCGAATAGCAGCGCGGCAGCGATCGACAGCCCTGCCGCAAACAGCAAGACCGGCATGTTGACCTGCACTTCATTCAGCCGCGGCACATTCGCCGGAACCAGCGCCAGCAACAGCTTTAATCCGCCTAGCGCGAGCGCGATGCCCGCAAGCCCACCCGCGCACGCAAGCAGAAGGCTCTCCGCAAGCCGGGCAATCATCAGTCGGCCCTTGCTCGCGCCCAGAGCTGCGCGAACCGCGGTCTCGCGCTCAGCGGCAACCGCGCGCGCCAACTGGAGATTGGCAAGATTCACGCACGCGATGAGCAATACCCCGGCCACCGCCGCGAAAAGCAGCCAGAGTACCGCGCTGATTCCCGCAGTAACGTCCTCCGAGAGTGGCGTCACAGCAATTCCGAGATGAATGGGAAGATGCGCCGCTGCGGAGTAGGCCCGCTGCAGTGTTTCCAGTTCCGACGTTGCCTGCTCCACCGATACGCCCTGCTTCAGACGCGCAACGACACTGAAGTTGAAACCACCTTGATCATTCTTGAGAAAGTACGGATCCGGAATGAGCGGCTCGAGAATCATCTCTTCGTTCGACGGTCCACTCGCGATCGACGGCGATAACGCAACCTTAGGAAACCGAACTCCCTGGGGAAGGACGCCGATGACCGTCGCGGGATCTCCATTCATGCGGAGCGTTTGTCCCAAGACCGACGGATTGCTCTGAAAGAACACCCGCCATGCGTTATAGGTAATCAGCACCACCGCAGGCGCGCCTTTGACCGCGTCGCTCTCCGCAAAGTCGCGACCCAACATCGGTTGCACTCCGAGCACGCGCAAAAAGTTCGGCGATGCAGAAATGCCGCCGATAATGCGCGGCCGGTCTCCGCTCTGAGAGACGCTGAACCCCGGCTGCTGGAAGATTGCCGCGTCCTCAAGGGTCTTAGCATCGCGCTTCAGCCGCAGGTAGTGCCGATAGTTCACCGGAATCGATGGAGCGGTTCTCAGGAACTCCTTTTCCACCTCGCGAACGATCACGAGGCGGCCAGGCTCGCGAAAATTGAATGGCTTCAGAAGAATGGTTTGCACGACGCTGAACACACTGGTGACCGCGCCGATGCTGAGCGCGAGGGTCAAAATAGCGGTGAGTGAGAAACCAGGCGACTTGCGCAGTTGACGGAACGCAAACCGCGCGTCGCGACCAAACTGCGCCATCCACGGCATTCCTCGCTGCATGCGATACGATTCACGCACCTGCGTGACACCACCAAATTCGCGTAGCGCTTCGGTGCGAGCTCTCTCTGCCGGTACGCCCGCCCTCACCTTCTCCGCAACTGCCAGCTCAATGTGCGACTCGAATTCATCGTCAAGATCAAGGTCGAGCGAACCCTTCCTGAAGAGCCCAGCGATTCGAGCAAGTTGAACGCGAATCCAATCCACGTTGCGCTCCTAATTTGACGGGGCTAGAAACCGCGCCATGGTGGATGCGATGCGCTCCCAGTTTTCGGTTTCCTCGGCGATCTTTTTGCGCCCGATGCGGCTCAGAGTGTAGAACTTGGCGCGGCGATTTGTTTCCGACATGCCCCATTCAGACTTGATCCAGCCTCGCTGCTCGAGCCGCAGCAGCGCCGGGTAGATGGTCCCCTGATTCAGGCTGAATGCGTTGCTGCTGATCTGTTCGATGCGTCGCGCGATGCCGTATCCGTGCAGCGGGCCCATCGATTCCAGTGTTTTCAGGACCATCAGGTCCAGAGTGCCCTGCAGGACGTCGGATTTATCGCCCATGAAATCTCCTGTTGAGATTCAACCTATACGACCTCGATAGGTCGGGTGTCAACAGGTGTGTGACGAACGAGCCTTTGACTGATGTCAAACCCGAGCGCGGCTAAGGGTGGGCGACTTGCTCAGCTTCTTCGGCGGAATTCGCCGATTTGGTTCCTCGTGCGCCTTCGCCACGCAGCTGTTTGAATGCGCGATGCACGAACGACCCAAGGTACCATCCATCCATATATTGGAATGGGATCTCGCCGGTCGTGTAGTGGCCGCAGGGCAACACGCGCAGCTCAAAATCGAGGCCGATCCGCTCGAACGCCTCAACCACCTGAAGGGAATACTCCCTGGGAAAAGTCAGGTCGTAATTGGCGTATACGAGCAGGGCCTTTTTCTCCGCGCCAGCTGCCTCTTCGCTCACGATGCGATCGTAATAGCTGACGGGGCTGACCGCCGCCCACATTGCCCGCATCCGCTGTTGCGTCAAGCCGGCTTGCTCCAGCGCCTGCCGAATGTGTCTGGTGCTCTGCCCTGCCCATACTACGTCCCCGAACGCCGTGGACGCATGGTTAAACGCGTTCACGCGAAGGCGCTTGTCGTGCGCGCTTGCCAAAAAGGCGTAGCACGAACCAAGACTCGTTCCCAGGACGCCGAAGTGCTCGTACCCCTGCTCTTCCAGCCAGTCCAGACAGCATCGGATGTCCACAACGGCCTGGCGGCAGGCGGAGATCGTGCGGCCGATGTTCGCGCTCACAGCGTAATCGGATCGCTCCAGTTCGCATGGCCGCCGAATGTCGTGATATGGCTTTGAAAGCCGCAGGGCCGAGACTCCAAACCGGTTGAAGATGCTGCAAAGAGCGTTGTGGCTGAAGGCATCCGCGTTCCATTGCGGCATCACGACGATCGCCTGCCTCGGCCGCTTTGGATCCTTGTGCGCTGGGGCTGGATACCATCGCGCATTGACGAGGTCGTTTTCCGGATAGGGCGTCCTCTCTGGCGACGTGAAGCGCAGAAACTGCGCTTTCGCGGTCTTGCCCTCAGCCGCAAGCTGTTTCAGCGCCGCATCCCTGGCCAGCGTCTCGGGCCGCACATTCGTCGGATACAACTCCGGGTAGCGCTCTTCCAGCCGGAAATCCCTGGGCCGCTCGTACCCAAAATAGACATCGCTATGCCGGATCAGCAGCTGGTTGATGCGCACCATCGCGGCTTCTGCCGCCGCATCATCACTCAGGACCTCAGGTCCCAGGACTGCACCGCTGAATCCATGCGACTCCAGGAAAGACTCAAGCCATTCGAAGCCCCATTCCAACGGCCGCACCACGCGATTCTCATCGCGCGTGGTGAGCCGCGTCTCCCAGTCGTACATCCAGCGGGCGTATCGTTCCTTCAGCATCGGCTCCTTCAAGTTTATCAGTGGGTTCAAGAACCCAACGTCGTCTCCATCACATGCGCGTCGAGGGATTACCATGAGGCATGCCCGACGAGACAGGCCGTCGCATCGCCTTCTTCGGCGGAAGCTTTGACCCTCCGCATCACGGTCATCTTGCCATTGCCGCCGCGGCTCGCGACGCGCTTCACCTCGACCAGGTGCTCTTTGCTCCGGTCGGGACACAGCCGCTCAAACCGCGTGGATCTACTGCCGATTTTGCCGATCGGCTTGCCATGACCCGTCTCGCCATCGCTCAGGAGCCTGCCTTTGCTATTTCGATGGCGGACGCACCCTCGACCGCCAAGCCCAACTACACGATCGACACGCTGCTCCGCCTTCGCGGCGAACTGTCCTCAAACGACGCCCTCTTCTGCCTCATCGGTGCAGACTCCTTCCTCGGCCTGCGCCGCTGGCATCGCGGCGCGGAGATCCCATTCGTCGCACCGCTCATCGTCGCCTCACGTCCCGGCGACATCATCTCTGATCTGGCCGCCGCGCTCCCCGAGGGAATCTCGGTCGATTTCACATCGGGTCAATCCAGCGGTGCGGGTGCAACCGAACTGCAAACCTATACCCTGCACAACGCCATCGGCCGCAGCGCGCCGTTTTACCTGCTGCCCGATCTACAGCTCGATATCAGTGCTTCGCAGATTCGCAGCCAGGTACGTGCCACGCTTGGCCATCCTCGGCCCACATCCGGATATGGTCCCGGGCTGCCCTCCCCGGTTGCGCATTACATCCTCGCCCACAACCTCTACCGCTGATCCGCTCTGGAGCTTTCTGGACGTTGACCTCCATGACAGCTTGCCGCTCTGGAGCCGACCGTCTACGATGTGCGTGGAGACCATTTCGCTCGAATGACCATCACGCAGGCGCACGAACAGACCCGCATTCTGGTGCAGACCGCCGCACAAGTCTGCGAAGAGAAAAAGGGACAAGACACCCGGATCCTCGAACTCGATCCCATTGACTCCGGCCTGGCCGACTTCTTCCTCATCACCTCGGCATTGAACGATCGCCAGGCGCAGACCATCGCCGATGAAATCGAGCTGCGGCTCAAGCGTGAACGCGGCGTCTTCCCCGCATCGGTCGAGGGCCGGCGCAAAGGCGATTGGGTCCTGCTCGACTACGTCGACTTCGTCGTCCACGTCTTCCTTGCCGAACGCCGTGCATTCTATGACATTGAACGGCTGCGCAAATCCGCCCGCCCGCTCACCCCCGCCGAGTTCGATGAGGAGCTGAAGCACGCCCTGGCCGAGAAGACCCGCGCAGCCCGCGGCAAGATCGCAAGCCAGAAGCGTGGAACACGATCGAGCGCTGCGAAACCCACTCCTCGCGCTGCCAGCGCAAAGACAGCGGCCAAGCCGGCGAAATCGAAATCCCGCGCCAAGGCGACCCAAAAGAAATCCGCGACTCCCTCCGCATCAAAAAAGGCCGCCAGAAAGAAATCCGTCGCAAAAAGTGAACCGGCCTGAGCTGGCGCTTGTTCGCCGGTTCGAATTCTGTTGCAGATGCAGAAAGGGCGCCTTTGCAGGCGCCCTTTCCATTTCCGGTAATGAACCCGGGTTAGAAGGTGAACCGCAGCGCCAACCGCACACTGCGCCCAAGCTGGTAGAGATAAGGCTGGCCATACCACCCGTGCCCGATCACGTTCGGCTGGCCGGCGCCGTTCGCCGTCAGGAACTGTTGCACGTTGTAGCCCGATTCCAGCTCCTGGTACAGTCCCGCCCCCGAATAGAGGTTCTCCGGACCTGGAAATAGCGCGGTCGCATAGTTGAGTGAGTCCATACCGCCCCAGTATGCCGTGACGGCACGCTGGTTGAGTGCGTTGATCGCAGTTGCTTCAAACGAGATGCTCTGGTGATCGCCGACCTTGACGGTGTGCTGCGCATTGAGGTCCGACTGAATGAACCACGGCGTCCGACGCGTATAAGGTGCGCCAATGGTGACGGCCCCGGTTGATTGATCCGTCGTCATATTGACCCACTTGCCGCGACCGAACGCGTACACACCCTCGTACGGCTCACCCTGGAGAGCAGCCGTCATATCGATGTAGGAGCTCATCGGGCTGCCTTGCAGGAACTGCTGGAAGATACCAAACGACGTCGTCTGATGCTTCCACCACTGAACCGTATAGTACACATTGCCCTTGATCACGTTCGGACGATCCGTGGGAAGCGGGCCATCCGTTGACTTGCCGTTCGCGCCAAAATAATAGAACGGCTCGTCGAACGACCGCGTAGTATCCGGCGAGTTGCGACCCGTTGTGCCACCATCCGTCTGGTCGGTCGTGGTCAGGCCGGGATAGTTACCCCAGAGACTGCTGTACGAGTAGCTGACATCTCCATAGAGATGAGCCATATTCACTAGGCTTACTCGCAATTCGAGGCCGTCGTAGTTGCGAATCGCCTTGGGATTCGCCGGGCACGACGGGCAGGTGCCAAAAGCTGCGCCCGCACCATAGTCGGTCGTATCGTTGAAGGCCCACCCAGGAACGCCGAACGCCTGGCCGAGGGACGTCAGGTAATTGGCATACCCATCAATCGTCTTATCCACACCCTCGCCCGGGTTCACGATCGCATACGTCTCGCCCCACACCACATCGGAAAGCGATGCGTCCTCAATGGCATGGTCAAGACGGCGGCGGTCGTAGCGCGCATGGAAAGCGACCTTCGGGGTGAATTCGAAGTCCCAGCCTGCCACGTACTCATGTTGCCGGTACGGCTTTACGCCAGGAGCAACTGGTTCCCACGGACGCAGGTTCACGTTCTCAATCAATGAAATACCCGTCCCCGTATCCGTCAAGGCTGCAGGCACCTGGCCGTTTCCGAAGTTGGCTTGAGTGTTCGCTGGCCCATTCGGGCAAGCGCGACCCCCCACGAATGTAAGATCGATGTCGCTGGTGTTAAATCCCGCCGTTGATCCGTCGGGCCCCAGCGCATAACTGCACTGCTCAAACGCCTGGGCGCCCCAGGAGGTCTGGGCCAGCAACAGCTTCATCACGTCGTTGACCACGCCATAGCTGCCGAAGATCTTCATCCGGCCTTTGCCGGTCGGATCCCACGCGCCGCCGAGACGAGGCTCAATCTTGTCGCTCCACGGGAAGCTGATCGAGCTAACCTTCACGCCACCCGGCGCCGGAAGAGTTTCCTTTTCAATTCGGATCCCAAGATCAAGAGTCACGCCTTTGCCGATATTCCAGGAATCCTGAGCGTAGAGCGCGTGATTCCAGTCGGACGCAGGCGCGGTCAGAATGGTCGAGAAGTCCTGAACCGTAAGAACGCCATATTGGCCGGTACAGGCGCCCCACTCCTGATCGAGGCCGCTGGTTTTGCCCCCGCAGTTGGTCCCGCCGGTTGAGGTTAGTGCGTTGTGATGTGCACCAACTCCAAGGCTCAAAAACGCCTGCGGCACATTGCCGTTTTGATCGATGACATTCACAAGATGATTCAGCTGATAGCCGAACTTGAAATTGTGCGTGCCCCACCAGCCGCCCTTGAAAAACGCGAAGTCCTGGTCGAACTGGTAATGCTTATCCGCGTTAAAGAGCGTGTAGGTGCTGTCGTACGGCGTCGTCGAAGTTTGCGAAGGCTGCTGGAGATTTGCCGGCAGAGCGTATTGCGGAGTGTAGTTCGGCATGCTTGGGTCGCCACAATTTGTGGGCTCAGGGCCGCCGCTCTTCGGGGTGTACTCGCACTCTCCCACGCCGCTAGTGCTCCACACAAGGTCCGGTGTCGTCGTGGGCCAGCCGAAGTCGTGATAGTTGTCGAAGAAGTACCCGTAGCGCGTGGTTGCGACGAGTTTCTGCGTCAGCGTGATATCAGCACCGGCATTATACGTAGCGATTGGCGCCGAAAACCCGAGGCCGTGATTGTATTGCGACAACGGCGACAGGATTCCGGTATTGAGATAGGAGCTTTCCGAGGCGATCGGGTCTGCGGTGGGCAAACTAGCCCCGGTTTCCCGCGTGTACTCCGGCAGCCACTTGAAATAAACACGAACTCTCTGCGATAAGGCGGCATCCAGACGGGCAAGACCGAAGTATTGCTGCCTGTCCTGCGTAAAGTACTGTTTTCCCGTAGCGGGATCCACGGGCGTGAAGTCCACCGTCCGCGAGCGCGTATTGATTTGAGGTTGAAAAGCGGCGGTAAACCAGAAGCGATTCGGGATGATCGGCCCCCCGATCACAACACCGGGTTCGGCATTGCGGAAGTGATCTTTCTGCGCCTGGTAACTCTGGAATGGCGGATCGATCACGCCGTTGGGTGTTGCAGCCGGATCATAGCGATCGTACGCATTGACTGGGTTAGCGTCGGTGCCCGACGAATCGTAGTACGCGAAGATCTCGCCGTGGAATTGATTGCCGCCCTGCTTCGTGACCGCATTGATGACGCCACCCAGTGCGCCGCCGTATTCGGCCTCGATGCCCGACGTCTTCATGTCAACTGACTGGATGAAGTCCATCGGAACATTCGCCTTGGAGTAGCCGCCGGAGATGTTTTCCGTATCCTGGCCATCGACCAGGTAGCTGCTCTCGGAATCAGCCGCACCGCCAATCATGTAGCCGAAACCCAAGCCGTTACCGCTCGAACCCGGCATCGATCCGCCGCTGCCGCCCGTCCCGCGACCACCCACGGACATGCCCGACAGGGGCTCTTCGCGCGCCATCGGCGCAAATTGAATGACCGACTGGAAGGTCGTTCCGGTCGGAAGATTCTGCAGCGCCTCTGAGTCGACGTTGGTGATGTTCTGCGTCGTCGTCGTGTCGATCACAGGGGCGGCGCCGGTCACTTCGACGGTTGTCGCGATGGCGCCAACCTGAAGAGCTATGTCAACCGTAGGCAGGCGTCCCACATCGATGGCCACGCCTTGACGCTTGATCGTGTCAAATCCCTGCGCTGTGACTGTGATGGTGTAACTGCCCGGCGGAAGGTTCGCAAATCTGTAGTATCCGCTCGAATCGGTGATGACTTCTTTGCTGCCTATCAGCGTCGTGCTGGTGATCACCACCTTGGCTCTCGGCACCACGGCGCCCGCCGGATCCTTCACCGTGCCTTGCAGGCCACCGGTAGTCTCCTGACAATACGCTGCCTGTTGAACTGCTGGAAGCGTGAACCCAAGGGCAAGTGCGATGGCAAACATCAGCGCCGCACCTTGCATCTTGATAAATCGCATGGACTCCTCCAAATTGATAGGAACCGGGAGCTACGATACCAACTCCGTGGTTCGAATATTTCTGCCTTGCGGTCACGGCTTCATTTGAGGGAGTGAAAGAGCCGTTCCGCGTTGCGCTTGATAGAGTACTAAGGCGTTTAGAATTCGCGGGCAACATCCCTGCGAAAGGCTTTGATCAAGAATGCCCTCGCAGGAAAGAAAAGGGATAACTGCCCGAGTATTGTTTGCATGACCCGTGCCATTCTCCCGTTCCGGTCACACAAATTACAATTCAGTGAAAATAAACTGGTTACTATTGGGCAGCCCCTTCCCAGTGCGAACCCATTTCTATGAAATTACGGAGATTTTCGCGCGCGTCTTCCAAAAATGGGTTGCTCCTTCGATTTGGAAGATAGTCCCGATAAATCTTCCAATTACGGGTCGGCTACACTGTCCCTTCAACAAAAATGCAGATCACCCTGGCACATGTCGGCGCGAAGATTCGATCGGGCGATCCGCTGGATTTGCTGACTGCTCGTTACCTGGAGCGCTGTTACGAGTTTGCGAATTGCAAAGCGGAATCATTTCGAAGCGAATCAGCGCTTTTGGATTGGCTCACCAGGCAACAGGGCCGGGTTCCGGCGTTGCCCGTTTTTCTCGATGCGCGGGGACGCCAGATGACCTCCGAGGCCTTTGCCACATGGCTCGGCAACCGCCGCGACACCGGCGCGCAGCACATTGTCTTCGGGGTAGGCCCGGCCGACGGCTGGTCCGGTTCTGCCCGGGAAAAAGCCAACCTGCTGCTATCGCTCGGACCCCTTACGCTCGCCCACTCTCTGGCACGTCTCGTCGTTGCCGAACAGATCTACCGGGCCTGTACGATCCTTACCGGACACCCGTACCACACCGGACACTGACGCGCGTGCGTTGGGCCGGGCCGCGACTTCACATCGCAGTCCCTGCCAGTGCGCTAAGCTGAACCCTGACAACTTGCATGGAATCGCGACGCGGTCTCATCGTTATTAATACGGGTCCCGGGAAGGGAAAAACCACGGCTGCACTCGGCACCGCGCTACGTGCCGTAGGCAATGGCATGCGCGTTCTCATGCTCCAGTTCCTCAAGGGCTCCTGGCATTATGGCGAACTGGATGCCGTTCTGCCCTTCGGGCAAAATTTTGTGTTGAAACAGATGGGCCGCGGCTTCGTGAAGGTTGGCGGAGCTGAAACTGACCCGGAAGACATCCGCCTGGTCGAAGCCGCGTGGGCCGAAGCCCGCGAGGCCATTCTTTCTGGCGACTGGGACCTCGTCATCCTAGACGAGATCAACTATGCCATCAGCTACGGCTTGCTCGATCCGGCGGCCGTCGCTGAGACTCTCCGCAACCGCCCCGATGTGGTTCACGTGATCCTGACCGGTCGCAACGCGCATCCATCTCTGATCGAGCTTGCCGATACGGTCACGGAGATGCGCGAGCTGAAACACGCTTACCAGAAGGGTATCCTCGCCCAGCGCGGAGTCGAATACTAGCAAGAGCTGTGTCAAAATGGCGTGATTCGGGGGAACTTCATGTTGCGTAACCGTCCGCTTTGTCGCACAACCACGCCCCTCGCCTTCTTGTGCGCTCTATGCGTCATCCCTCTCGTCGCTCCGAGCCCGGCGCCCGCTCAGTCCACGACTGAGATGGAGGCGGTTCTGTTCGTCCAGAATCCGCACCTTCAGAACGGCAGGGATGGGATTGACTTGGTCTGGATTCCCGAACCAATCCAACGGCTGTGCCTCGGCAAGACCGGTCAGCAGTGCGCTGCGATCGACTACTGCATTCGCACGACCACGAAAACCGTTGCCATGTGCCGGGATCTCGGGATTCCCCTTTCGCTCCTTCCTTCTTATCCCTCGGGCATGCGTCCCATGCGTCAACACACCGTCACTTTTTTCGCCATTCAACCCAGTACTTCTCCCGTCAAGAGCATCGCCATGCTCCAGGACTTCTACCGCGGCCTGCCTCCGGTTTCGCTCGATCGCCTATCGATGCGCGCTCGCGTGAAGGCAAGGATCCGGTACACGCGCAAAGCGGACGATGATGATCTCGATGTGTTTGAAATCCTGTCTGTCGCTCCCTTTTGATCGCAACAGTTCGGCAGCGCATGGCCGCCTCCTGTCTCTTCCACCCGTATTCGGTTCGCACTTCCTATCCGCCTCCCTCCATTTACAATGACGGAGGCCCTCTATGACCTGGTTCAAGCGTGAGAGCGGCGAGTTCGAGCCGCCAGAAAACGGCGATAGCGAAAAGAAGGTCCGGACAGAAGGGCTGTGGACCAAGTGTCCCAGCTGCCGCCAGGCCATCTTCAAGGCCGATCTGGAGGCCAATCTCAATGTCTGTCCCAAGTGCCAGTATCACTTCAAAATTGGAGCTCGCCAGCGCATCGACCTACTGCTCGAGCCGGGCTACGAACTTGTCGACGGCGGCCTGCGATCCACTGACCCGCTGAAATTCGTCGACGTGAAGCCTTACCAGCAGCGCCTGCAAAAGGCCCGCCAGGAAACCGGCCTCGACGACGCCATCCAGAATGCAGTCGGCCAGCTCGGGCCGCACTCTGTTGTCGTCAGCGCTATGGAATATGGATTCATCGGCGGATCCATGGGAGCCGTCGTCGGCGAAACCATCGCGCGCGCCGTCGATCGGGCCCGCACGGGACGCAAGCCGCTCATCGTCGTTGCCGCATCCGGCGGGGCCCGCATGATGGAAGGCGTCGTTAGCTTGATGCAGATGGCGAAAGTATCTACGGCGCTCGCTCAGCTCGACGAGGCTCGGATTCCTTACATCTGTATTTTGACTGATCCGACGACCGGCGGCGTCACCGCCAGCTTCGCCATGCTGGGCGATCTGAATATTGCCGAGCCCGGCGCGCTCATCGGATTCGCCGGTCCCCGCGTCATCGAGCAGACCATCCGCCAGAAACTTCCTGAAGGCTTCCAGCGTTCCGAATTCCTCCTCGAGAAGGGCTTCCTCGATGCCGTCGTGCATCGCCGCGATCTGAAGGGCTACCTGCAGCGGGCCCTCGACTTCATGAAGTCCGAGCCGGCAATCAGCGAGTAGATCTTTCGGCCCTCATTGCACGCCCAAATCAAAAGCCCCGGCAATCTGCCGGGGCTTCTGATTTCTTGAAAGAACCAAGGAAGATCCGATTAGAACTCCAGCCGCAATGCAAGCTGGAGCACGCGGGCCGTGCTCGACGTGCCTGAAATCACCCCGAACACGCCCGAAGCTTCAGTGATGTCGTTGCTCGGATTGTCAAAGCTCGGGTGATTTAAAGCATTGAACGCGTCGCAACGGAACTTCAGGTTCACCTTCTCTTGCCAAATCGGGAAGACCTTCCCCAATCCAAGATCCAGATCGAAGTATTGCGGCCCACGAAGGTTGTTTCGACCGCCAATCTGGAACCCGACGGGACCGGTATAGTCCGCTGTCGCGGGAGCGTCGTCCGATGCAAACGCCCACACGGTGCCATCCGCATCCTTGTGCTTGCGAATCTTCATATCTGCAATTGGACCCGTGAGAATGGCGGGGGCGGAATTAGCGTACCCCGCCACGAATGCGTTGGAATTGGCAAAGTAGGTGTTTCCTGTGTGCCAGCTCGGCAGACCGCTGATTGACCAGCCGCCGATCAGTTCATTTGTCAGAATGTTTGAATTGCCGGCGATTGCCTTTCCGCGGCCGATCGGCAGATCCCAAACAAATTGACCGTTCAAGTAGTTCGCCACATCGAAATCCGAGTTGCCGCGGCACAGGCGCGGACGCAGCGCATCGCAAATAAATCCGTATCCACCAATCGCGGGTGCGTTTGCGATGACGGAAACGTTATCGATCGAGTGAGCCCAGGTGTAGTTCAGATCGAACGAAAGCCCCTGGCTCATGTTCTTGTGCAGCGTCACGAGCAATCCGTTGTAGCCGGAGAAGCCTCCGTTCGTGTAATACGTGAACTCTGAGAACTGGGAGCCCATTCCAACGTTGTCGGGAATCAAACCGAATGCGGAGAGAAGCTCGACCGTGTCAGCGAAGTCTCCGCGGATTGGATAGGGCGCAAGACCATTTCCTACTAGATCCGTATTATTTGCGAATCCTAGCGCCGCGCCGAGGCCGGCCGGCAACATGTTCTCGAACCACGGTTGGGGTGCGACGGGGCCACCAGCGCGCAGATTTTGCTCCATCAGGGCAAACGCCTGGCCCATGAACTGCCCAGAATTTCCAATCGCATCAGGAAAATCGATCAGCTGATTGGCATCGACTTGTCCAAGCAGCCGTCGGCCCAACCGTCCCACATAAGTGGTCCTAAGCAAAAGCCGGCCAGGAAATTCGTGCTGCATTCCGAGGTTGTATTCGATGGAGTACGGGGTTTTAAGATTCCGATCAACCCCTTCATTGAAAGCCTGTCCATTCGCTAATCCGAACGGCACTGGAGAACCCGATGAGAAGTCGACAAACGGAGTGTAAGGAGGCTTGATCGCGGCAGGTGCTGCGGGAGGCGCAGGCGGGTTATCAAAGCCGGCGAAGCGTGGGTCAGTTTTCAAAGAGTCGATCGCATCTCCAGCAATGCCAAAGGGTTCGTTTGCGGATGCCTGGAACAGATAGGAGTACTGCGCGGCCTGGTACTGAATTGAACTCACGACTGTGTGGTCGTAAATGATGCCGCCGCCGCCGCTCAGCACGGTCTTTCCATTGGCATAGGGACTCCATGCGAATGCAAGCCTCGGCGCGAAGTTCTTGTAAACGGGGTTGAAATAACCGGCAGCATGATTGGCCTTGCCGCCAAGCACATAGCTCACGCACGGAACACCTCCGCCGCTTGCATTGCAGTCCGTCGATGTGCCGTATGCGCCCGCCTTGCTCTGGGCAATTCGCGCGTCGAAGAGTTGATGAAAATCCAGATCCGGCAGAGACTCGATGCCATGCCGCTCATAAGGAACGGTGTAGTTCTGCCACCGCAGCCCGTAGGAGAAGGTCAGTTTCGGAGTCAGCTTCCACGTGTCGCCAAAGTAAACTTCGGTCTCATAAAAGCGATAGTCCTCGATCGACCCCGTCCCTTGAGGCACCGGGTTTCCTTGGGCATTGTAGTTAAAGGTCGCACCCACCGATTGATACCGGCCCAGCCCAAACGTGAATTCGCTGTCGTAACGAGATAGAGAGGTCGAGTCCGTAGCAATATCGTCCGGACGTAGGCTGGGTTGACCTGTTCCCGTGTTCAGGTTCGTCAAATGGCCGCCGATCCCTACCACGGGATTGTTGTAATCGAGGATCGTTTGATTATGCGGGCTGATCCATTTGAAGGTTCCTCCGAAGCTGAAACTGTGTCTGCCCTTTTGCCAGCTGAAGTCGTCGCGCGCAACCGGAATCGGATAGGTACGCGATTGCGCATTGGTGGCGCTGCTATAAGGCGGGGACATGAACGTTCCGCCAGACACGATGCCGCCGAAACTGAACTGGTTCACGCCCGTCTTATTGAAGGTGTCAGGAAAGCTGTAATCCTCGTACGTCTCGCCGTACGATACCTGATTGATCTTGTTTGCGCCGATGGTCCAATTGTGCCCGACCACCCAGCCATAGCTGCGATCCTGGAACGGATGTGTCTGCGGGTCGCCGGGGTATTCGATCGCACTCTCGGTTGCATCCTCCCGTGCGACGGTCCCGCGCCCCCACAGTTTTTGAGTTGATGTAATGTTGAAGTCTACACGTCCGACATAATCGTTTTCGATATACGGGAAGGGCGCATTGAAACGAAAACCGGCCGTGTTGACAAGGTCGCCGACGTTTCCCGACAGGTCATTCGGCGCCGGATAGCGGCTCGTGATGACTGTTTGCAGAGAGGAGCTGAAGCCCACTCCAAGCGGGTCGAGTGCCGCCACGTCCGAACTGGAAAGGGTTGAGATGCCGCCGGCGTTGTTGTTGTAGGACACTTCTCCGTTCCGGAAAGAATCCATCGGAACCGTGCGCTCTACAAGATTCGACAGCGTGTCTCGGCGACTGTTCCAATCAAAGAAGAAGAAGCCTTTGTCACGCTTGATCGGGCCACCGACGTTCCCCCCGAATTGATTGCGAATCAGTGGAGGACGAGCAACTCCATTGTTGTTATTGAACCAGTCATTCGCCTCAAGATCCGTATCGCGGTGGTATTCGACTAATGAACCGTGGAATTTGTTGGTTCCGCTGCGGGTCACCAGTTCGTATTGACCGCCGCCGCCTTCACCCGCGCTCGAAAGCTCGCCCGCAGTAACGCCGCGGAACTCCTGCACCGAGTCGACGGGCGCATTGCCCACGATGGCAAAGTGATTTCCGGTTTCGTTATCGTTCACATCCAGGCCGTCGAGTGTCACATTGTCCTGGTCCACACGCGCACCGGTGACCGCTCCGTCCAGAGTGACGCCGGGTTGCTGCGTGAAGAGAGCCGCTGGACTGTCGCGATTCGCGACCGGCAATTCATTAAGATCCTGGACCTGGAAGTTGTTGCCCACGGTGGCGTCGGTCGTGTTCAGGGTCACGGTATCAGAGGCGGCCGAGACTTCCACGCTTTGTGTGGTGCCACCCACAATGAGCTGCGCATTCTGCGTACGCGTCGCGCTCACGTTGAGGTACAGGCCCGTTATCACGATGGGCTTGAAGCCAGCCGCTGCAAACGTGATCCTGTAACCTGGACCCGGCTGAACGTTCTGGATGGTATAGGAGCCCACCGAATTCGTCTCAGCCTTATAGCTCACGCTCGTGGACGGATTCTCCAACGTCACACTCACGTTCGGCACCACCGCACCCGACGGATCTGTCACTGTTCCAGTAATCGAGGCCACATCTTGTGCCCAAATGCGGGTAGAGAACGTCGCAAACACGATCAGTAACAAGGCTGGCAGCAGCTTCTTGAACATAGGTTGGAGCCTCCAGGAAATCGGGAACCGATAAATGTTGCACTTCGGGTGCCATTCCCATAACCTCCACGGTAGGTTGAAATTACAGGCTTAATCCACCTGATCCGTTCCAATTTACATAGAAATCATCGAATAAATATCGAAATTCATATCCCTGGCGGCGCGGAGCCGGCGCCAGACACCGGCAAACCTCTGCCCATCTTGTTTTTGGACCCGTGCCACGGCACCGCCTGTAGACTGTTTGCGCTGCGCTGCCCCGAGGACAACCATGATCTCAATTTGCCGCAGGACCCCTATTGCCTCCCTGCTGTTCGCCCTCGCCTTTCACGCCGGATCCGCCCTCGCCGCCCCGCCGATTCCATCGTTCGCTCCCGTCCCGGTGTTTCCCTTTCAGGACTCCGGCCCAGCGATTCGCGCCCATGTCGAGCCTCTGAAGCCCTTCACCGTCGCCGGCGAGCATGGGGTCATCGTCGGGCAACAAGGCGGTTCCTTTGAAGCCTGGGTCCTGCCGGTCAAGGTCCTGTCGCACCTCACGATCCAAGCCAACATCAGCGGCTATGACGTCCCCATCGAAGTCAATCAACAGGCGGCCGAAATCGAGGTCCGTCCCGATCGCACCGTCATCACCTACAGTCACATCGAATTCACGATCCGCCAGGTTATGTTCTCAGCGAACGACGCGCCGCCCGGCACCGGACCGATCGTTCTGTTCGAATTCGATTGCCTCCATCCCACTGACTTCACCTTCAACTTCACACCGAATCTTGAATGGATGTGGCCCGAGCGCAACGAAGGCGATCCGGGATCGGAATGGGACGCCCGCGGCGGGTTTTATGTTCTCCACTCTGACTATCCCGACTTCGCAGCCGCCGTCACCATTCCCGGCGCCCGGCCAGGCATTCTGGCGCCCTACCAGGAACGCCCGCACTTCTATCCCACGCAGCTCAAGCTGCACATTGATCCGGTGCGCGATCGCGGCCGGCTCTTTCCGCTGCTGATGGCCGTCGGCACTAATACCGCCGACGCAGAGAATGTTGCGCTCGGAGCGAAACTCGCGGAGCTCAACAACTCGATCGCCTCTCTCTACCAGGCTCACGAGGAGAGCTACAAAAAGATCCTCACCAACTCCGTCTCCATCGAAACGCCCGACAAAGCGCTCGACGATGCCTTCCAGTGGGCTGTCATCTCGATCGAGCAATTGAAAGCCAAGCCGTTCGTGCCGGCATCCCGAAGCGATTCGGCCGGCGCATCACAAACCGGGGCCTCCTCCTTCGGCGATGAGATCGCCCTCGTCGCCGGCTACTATGAATCGGGCGATTCGGCGCGTCCCGGATTCGGCTGGTTCTTCGGCCGCGATGCCCTGTACACCCTCTATGCCGTGAACGGATTTGGCGACTTCGCACTGGCGAAGAGTGAGCTCGAATTCCTCATCCACCGCCAGCGCGAAGACGGCAAAATCATGCACGAGTATTCGCAGACCGCCGCGGCGATCAACTGGCGCGCATTCCCCTACATGTATGCCGCAGCCGACTCCACCCCGCTCTTCCTGCTCGCGGTCCGGGACTACGTACGTGCGAGCGGCGACACCCAATTCCTCACCGCACACCGCGATGCCATCGAAAAGGCCTGGGCCTTCGAAACCGATCCCGCGCACGACACTGATCATGACGGCATCTACGACAACTCGCAGGGCACCGGCTGGGTCGAGAGCTGGCCCGGCTCGATGCCGCATCAGGAAATCTACCTGGCGCTTCTCGATCAACAGGCCTCTTCTGCGATGTCCGTCATCGAAGACCTACTTGGCGATCACGTCAAAGCAACCTCGGCGCGCGATCGCGCCGACGCCATCGCCAAGACGATTAACCGCGAATATGCCGATCCTGAGAAAGGCTGCTACGCCTTCGCAACCAACCCCCCGGGCACACCCAACAGCCCGGTCGATCACACCGCCACCGTCTATCCCGCACTCGCGTGGTGGGATCCGGAGGGCGGCAAGCCGATTTTTGCGCAACCATCAGGTTGCCTGTCGCAATTCGCGTCTGCCGCGCTGAATACAGATTGGGGCCTGCGCGATGTGGCGAACAACGAGAAGTACTACGATGGCACCAGCTACCACCAGGGATCGGTGTGGCCGCTCTTCACCGGCTGGGCCGCGCTGGCCGAGTATCGCGGCGGGCAGCCGCTCGCCGGCTACCAGCTGCTCAAGGAGAACGCGAACCTCACTTGGACACAGGATCTCGGTGCCGACACGGAACTCCTCTCCGGCGACTTCTTCGTGCCCTTCGGCCGCAGCACATCGCACCAGCTATGGTCCTCAGCCATGGTCATCACGCCCACGCTGCGCGGCCTTTTCGGCATCAGCATCGACGGACAAGCAAAAACCATCACCGTCAACCCGCACCTGCCCGCCAGCTGGGACCAGGCAGAAATCAAAAATCTGCGCATTGGCGATGAAATCGTCGACTTGAAACTTTCTCAGACAAATCGCGCCCTCTCGATATCGCTGAAAACATCCGCGCATTCTGAAGTTCATCTCCGCTCCTCCGATCCGCGAGCGACGCCGCTTGCGAACTGGGAAATCAGCATTCCACTGCAGGCTGCGGAGGTAGGCCCATTTTTTAACTCGCCCATGCCCGGAGCGCGAACCCAATCGATGCGCATACTTCATGAAGAGTATGGCCAACAAAAGTTGACCCTCACGCTCGAAGGCCCTGCCGGCACAGACGCCGAGTTTCTAATAGTGGTGCGATCGCCGCGAACGTCCGTTCACGCCGCGGGGGCCGAGCTCTCAACGTCTGGTGCGAATAGCGATTCTGCCACCGGAGAGACCGCAACCATTCACTTTCCTCCCGGCACAGGATTCCAAACCATCACCGTCACACTGACCTGGTAGCCTCCAACAACAGAAGCGGGCTTCGTGAATCTCCAATGAATGGCGTTGCAAAGGTGACCTCCGCGCGTGCAACCCGTCTATTTCTCATCTGAGAAGCGCGCACGCCCACCAAACTGGGCCACCGGCGCGTCCGTTGTGGGTACAAACGCATGACACGGCGAGACTCTCCGCGCTCCAACCAACTCCCTCACGACAACCTGCCGGCCTTCCTGTCACAACTCAATGATGGCGAAAGCCTCTGGGCGGAAATCTCCGGCAACCTGCACGATCTGTTCTTCTCGCGCGCGCTTCCGCCGCTCGAGTTGACCTCCACGCCTGTTACGGTTCCCGACCGCATGGCGGGCCGGACCAACCCTTGGGCCATCGGAACCGCAACCCTTGTGAACGGCGGCATCATGGCCCTCATGATTCTCCTCGGGATGCGCACCCTGGTCCATCCAGCTGTCCAGCCCGTCTCCTCCAGTCACGTCGACCTCAGCCACTTCGATCTGTTTGCGCCCGCAAGCACCCGGCCAGGCAGTGAAGGCGGAGGCACTCATGACCTGGTCGATCCGATCCAGGGCCGTCTCCCAAAATTCGTTCGTCAGCCGTTGGCTCCTCCGCAGATTCCAATTCTTCTCCAACCCAAATTGGCCGTCGATTCCGCCATCGCCAATCCGCAGAACATCGTGCTCCCCGATAATCCACCGATGCCGAACATTGGCGTGCACAGTTCCGTTAACGTCACACTGTTATCGAACGGGCAGGGCGGTCCGGCGGGCATCGGCACAGGCAAGGGTCACAGCCTCGGTCCTGGCACCGGATCAGGACCCGGCCTCGACGCGGGCGATGGGATCTACACTCCGGGCCGCGACGGCGTCTCCGCACCCGTTCCCATCTTCACGCCCGAGGCGGAGTTTTCTGACGAAGCGCGCCGCAGCAAATACCAGGGCGTCTGCCTCATTTCGATCATCGTCGATGCGCACGGAAATCCCTGGAATCCGCGAATCATTCGTCGCCTCGGCATGGGTCTCGATGAGAAAGCTCTCGAAGCGGTGAGCAAGTATCGCTTCAAGCCAGCCATCAAGCAGGGAAGGCCGGTCGCAGCGCAAATCACCGTCGCCGTCGACTTTCGGCTGTTCTAGCTGAACCAGCCGGAATGTCGCGATCGGTCAAAGCCAGCTAACATCAACATTCCTAAGTGGTTGACCAGTCAGGAGCCAGCGAATTGCTGCCCTCAGCAGCGGGTAAAAACGGCCGCAACGCAAACGGGCAGGGATCCGCGTACTCCGCTTTCACAACCAGGTCACACATTTTTTTCGAACCCTTCGGTTTGTCTCAGAACTTGCCAAAGCGTCCGAAATATCACCCAGGGGCGTACTATCAAGTCTGTTGGAGCACTGAATGCCACAGCTCTCGAGTCTGGCTGGTTGGCCCCCTCAAGGGGGTGCTGGGCCATTTGATTCCCGAAAAGAAGCCTTTGCGAGTTCGCCGGAACTCGTGACCGTAAGAAGCGTCGACAGGATCGTGAATACTCGCATCGACATAACCTGTCTGTTCCACAAACAAGTCGTAACCTTCCGATTTTTTGCCTCAAGCAAGGGAATGGCCGAGAACATTGCCGAGGTACTCAGGAGTAACTCGGGGAAAAGCCTGCGCGACCTTGGCAAGGTCCTGGTTGACACCAGCGAATCGTAGCGGTTCTTGGTCTGTCAAATCCTCATCGGCATCAGCACATACCGCGACCGGTACTCTGCGTCGGGATCTTCGGGCCTGATCTGGCCGGCAGACTGCGAGTCCTTGAACTCCAGCCGTACCTCGCCTTCATTCCCCAGCGACTTCAGAAAGTCGATGATGTATGACGAATTGAATCCCACCACGATAGGATCGCCCGAATATGGGGTGTCGATCGTGTCCTCGCTCTCGCCGCTCTCTGAGGACTGCGAACTGATCTTTAGCTCATTGCCCTCAAGCCGCAGCCGGATCGCCCCGGACCGCTCATCGGCAAATTGTGCCACGCGCTGGATCGCAGCGGAAAGCTCGCTCGAGCGAACCACAGCGAATTTTGAGTTGTCGCGCGGCATCACTGCCTCGTAGTTAGGGAACTGCCCGGAAAGACGTCGCGTGCTCAGTGTCCGGTGCCCCACGCGGAAGAAGAGCGTGTGCTCATCATCGGCAAATTCGACCTTTTCGACCTCGCTGTTCGCCAGCAACTGCTGCAACTCCTGAAGCGCCTTCCGCGGAATCAGCACCCGCTTTTCGCCGCTGACGCCGGCGATCGCTTCGCCCGCCTTTTCGACGAAAGAAAGACGGTGGCCGTCGGTGGCCACCATGGCCAGCGACTCCGCCTTCATCACCAGTAGCGCACCGTTCAGCGTGTACCGCGACTCCTCATTCGAAATCGCAAAAATCGTCCTGGAGATGAGGGTTTTCAGCGCCACCGCAGAAATACTGGTCGAAGCAACAGCAGGGAACTCGGGCACCTGGGGATAATTGGCTCGCGCCATGCCAACCATCTTCGTGTTTGAGCGTCCGCTGCGGATCTGCACCCAGTGGTTGTCAAGCAGCTTGATCGAAATGTCGCCGTCGGGCAGCAGTTTGATGTAGTCGTAGAGCTTCCGCGCGGGAATCGTACACGATCCCGGCTTCTTCACCTTCACCGTGGCGCTCGTACGGATCGCCTGGTCGAGGTCGGTCGCCGTGATATTCAGCTTTTCGCCTTCAACCTCGATCAAAAAGTTGGACAGGATCGGGATGGTCGTCTTACGCTCCACCACACTCTGGGTCGCGGTAAGCTCCTTCACCAGTTCCTGGCGGCTTACGGTTATTTCCATCGATGCCCCCTGCGCGGCCGGCTTCTCTACTTCCGCTTCTACCAACGGCATAATTCAACACCTCATTCAATCGCGCGCCCGTCCGCGCCCCAGGAGGTTCGCTGCGATCCGCTGAACCGGTTCCAGCTCTCGCGCCGCTGGCCTCAGCCTACATCACACACCAAGCGCCACGAAACGCTCGCCGCTTCTTGCCTCTGATTGTATTCACGTTTCACGAGCTTGCGCGCGTGGAAAACGAGGCTCAAATCAGGATTGCTGGCCAGAATTCCAGGATTGAATCTTGGTGGTGAAGCTTTCCCGTCGGCGAAACTACCTCTGCCTCGCAACCGAAAACGAACGGTCGACACGAAACGAATCGGCTGGGCGCGTCTGCGACGGATAGCGGGAATTATCAGGAGAAGGAACTAATAAAAGACAGTAGTCTCCGTCGTTCGCACAGGAAAAGTGGAATTCTCATCCTTCCCGTTTGCGTCCCGTCACTTGAATGATGTTCGGGTTTTCTAAATCCCGTCTGTGCATTTCAGGAGAATTGGAAAACCAGCTTCCAACAACCTGATGGGGACCCGACTTTCCCACGCTTCCCACAAGCGCATCGAAATCCCCTGTGTATCTCCAGTGTGTTTTGTGGACACTCCATCCACACCCGTGCGCATCAATCACTTGCAGCAGACCGAGCTTCCACATGCTCACCCGCCGATCACACCAATACGGAAACTGCGGGCTCTATACTTGTCTTTCCATGTCCTACGCAGCGGCCATCGATCAACTCAACGCCATGGTTCCGGAACTGCACAATCCTCCGGGGCAGCCTCGCCGCAAATTCTCGCTCGAAGAGATAGGACTACTACTCAATGCCCTTGGCAATCCACATCACAGGTTCTCATCTGTTTTGATTGCCGGAACCAACGGCAAGGGCTCGACAGCCGCTACCCTCGCTTCGGTCCTTGCTGCCTCGGGGCTGAGAACCGGTCTCTACACCTCGCCACACCTGGAACGCGCCAACGAACGTATCCGCATGAACGGGACCGAAATCTCCGATGACGATTTTGCCCGGCAATATTTCCGCGTACATCACTGTGCGCAGGACCTTGTTTCGTCGGGCCGGCTCGCTCAGTATCCCAGCTTTTTTGAAACGCTCACTGCCATGGCATTTCTTCAGTTCGCTGAACTTCGGGTTGACATAGCAGTCCTCGAAGTCGGCCTGGGGGGCCGCCTTGACGCCACGAACATTGTCGATCCGCTACTCTCGATCGTCACCGATATCTCACTTGACCACATGGAATGGCTGGGCTCCACCATTCCCGCAATCGCCCGCGAAAAAGCCGGCATTATGCGCCGCAACGGCACCCTCGTCACCCTGCCGCAACGCCCTGAGGCCAGCCGGGTCCTCGGCGAGATGGCCACCGAACTCGGTGTCCGCCGGGTTAGTGCCGTTCCGTTTACGCCCTCGGCGCTTGACAGCCCCGCCGGCGCTTATTTCGTCGAGGCCCTTGGTACGGCAATCAAAGTAGATTCACCGCTTCGTGGCGCCCACCAGCATCGCAACATTGCCCTCGCCATCGCCGCCGCTGTCGAACTGGCCCTTCAGCACAGTGTCCCAGTAACAGCTGCATCTCTTGCGGCTGGCATCCGCAATACCCGCTGGCCAGCGCGGCTCGAGCCCATCGAAACCCGCGATTCCCCAACGCAAGACCCGATGGAATGGGTCCTGGATGTGGCGCACAATCCCGCCGGCGCATGGGCCCTCCGTGCGGGCTTGCGTGACCTGCTTGCAACCAGGAAGCCTGCTGTCCTCATCTTCAGCTGTTTGCGCGACAAGCCTGCTGCTGAAATGGGTCAGATTCTTTTTGCTCTGTTCGATCAGGTCATCTTCGCCCCCATCCACAGCCAGCGGGCAACGCCAATAACCGATCTGCTGGCTGCCGCAGAAGCCACCGGCACGCCCGCAATCGCAGCCGGATCTGTTGCCGAGGCCATCTCACTTGCGAAACGGAAAGCGGTTGGCCAACCCTTCGCGTTGCGTGTTGTCGCTGGATCTGTCTATCTTGTCGGAGAGGCGCGTAGCTTACTGCTTGCATCTTCCCGCCAGCCCGCCGGTGTTGAGCGATGAGCCGTCCGCCCGCGCCACTGCCGCGGCTTCACCGCTGGCGCACCAACGTCATCCAGGCCCCCGCATTCTTTGTTTCGACCGCTATGTTTGGAACGGCTGCGCTCGCTGCTTCGCTCTTCGATAAGACAGGCCGGGCCCAGCACCGAATCGCCCGCTCGTGGGCGCGTTCCTGCATCCTCATTGCCGGCGCTCGCCTCACGGTACATGGGGCAGGAAATCTGAACAAGTACCCCGTAGCTGTCTTCGCCGCGAATCACACGTCCTACATGGACACTCCGGTGGTCTTTGCTTCGCTTCCCGTTCAGTTCCGCATTCTGGCAAAAAAGGAGCTCTGGTCTCTACCGTTCATTGGGTGGTATCTCAACCGCTCCGGCCAGATTCCCATCAACACAGAAAACCCGCATGCCACGTTGTCGAGCCTCGGCGCAGGCCTGCGCGCGCTTCGCGCCGGCATGCCGCTTTTCGTTTTTCCGGAGGGTTCACGTACCCCGACGGGAGAGATGCAGCCGTTCCTTTCAGGCGCGGCGTATCTGGCCATCCGCGCCCAGGTTCCCCTCATCCCGATTGCGCTGAGCGGAGTCTACGATTTGCTCCCGATTCATACGCGGCACTTTTATCCCGGCCCAGTCACACTGGCTGTGGGTGAGCCGATTTCTACCAAAGGAATGTCGCTCCGCCAGACTGACGAACTGACCTCGCGGTTGCGGACTGCAATCGGAGCCCTACAGGCGCGGCAAGACCCCGGCAGCGCGCAAGCTCCTGCCAAAGCGCGGGCGTAAGAACCTTATTTTATGGTTGTTAGGACGATGCTACACATTGCAGTGCCTTCGCATCCAAACCAATATGAAACGGGTTCTATTGCTCACCTGCGGCCTGCTGTTTTTTGTGGGATGCTCTTCTTCCGATCGCAGTCCCGACGCCATTCGTCAACGAACTGCAAATGCAACCGCGACTGCCACGCGTGACGCCAAAGCCGTCGCCCAGGGCGTGGCCGAGGGCCTCAAGCAAAAGGGTCCGATCCATATCAACCGCGCGTCCGAGGACGATCTTGCAACTCTTCCCGGGATCGACCACGCCACAGCTCATCGCATTGTGGTTGGGCGACCTTACAACGACTCTTCGGAGCTCTATAAGCGCCACATCGTGTCAAAGTCTGAGTACGATCGCATCGCCGGTCAGATCACCGCTCATGAATGAGCGCTGGGCCCGCAGATCAGCGTGTGCCTCGCAGGACAGCTTTACGCGTCGCTGTCCGCTTTTCCCGCATCTCCGCTCAACCTGTTGGCGGCGTCAAGGAAAACAACCGGCGTCACCGGCTTGGCGACGATATCGAAAGCATGGCCCTTGCTCCCCGCCTCCCGCATGAGGTCCTCGGTCACGATCTGTCCCGAAAACAGGATGACATGGCAGTCCGGAAGCATCCCTTTGAAAACAATTGCGAGATCGATCCCGTTCATTTTAGGAAGGATTACGTCCAGAATGGCCAGGCCCGGACTCCACGCGAGGCTCAGCTCCAGCGCCTGCTCGGCCGAGTACGCCACCCGAACCTCGTACCCATGGCTCGAAAAGATCAGGCCCAGCGAATCGGCAATCGACTTCTCGTCATCCACAACGAGAACTTTCAGTGATTGAAACGGCTGCGGCATACTGCATACCCCGGACCATTCCCCGGCAAATTGGTCCAAGCGGCTGAAACGAAATAGTCAGGCTGGAAAGAGAAACCGCACCGCAACAGATGATCGCTGTCGCGATTCAGGAGTTACCTGTAATTAAGCCGGAACTCGCCCGCCCCCATGTGCTGTGGGGGGAGATGCGAAAGAGAAGAGGTTGGTTGCCCCGATCGCTGGGTAGATCAAAAGTTGCGGGGCGAAGCCAGCGAGCTCTTCGCCCCAAATAGCACTGCCGGTTTACCGCAAGAATCACCAGCGAGAGATGGTTAGATTATCCAGGTACACCGTATTGGTTCCGCTGGCTCCGATCCCATCGACCTGGAAGTTGGTCAAAAGCGTCGTTCCCCATCCCAGCGCAAACGAAGAAGGCACCGTTGCGTTCACGGGGTTCTCGATGTTATCCAGCCAGATCGAGTGATAGGTCACGTTGCCTGAATTGTCGCGCGAATAAAGTATCTGGATGTGATGCCAGGAATTTGTGCCCCACTCCCGCGGATTGCAGTGCGCGGCCGTGTGCCACCACTGGTCTTTCGGAGCCCATGGACTGCCGGCATTGACCGTGTAATCCCACGTTCCCGAATAGCCATCGCACTGCACGCCGAAGATCACGGTCTGTCCATTCGCCGTCACTTGGTTCATGTCCATTTCGAGGTTGGCGACCGTGTTGAGCGAGCCCGCGAAATACACCCAACCATCATAGAGAAAATTCGTCGCGGTGATGTCCGCGCCGAACGACACGTCATACCTCTCGCCCGATGAATTGGAGAACGTTGTCTGAAATTCTCGCGCTGTTCCGCTCAACGAAGGAGCGCTTACAAGTTGCATCAGCCCCCAGGAGCCGCCTCCACCGGTGGCGAGATCGGTGGCCGCTTGCCAGTTGCTCAAAGTCTGGATCGCGCGGGAAACATAAGCGTTCGAGGGAACTGCCGATGTGGCCGGCGGGACCACCGTCACACTCATGTTCGCAACGCACACCGCGCCGGATGAACCCCACGACTTCACGTGCACGACGTGTGATCCCGTACCGGAACTGACGGATGTGTTCAGGCTGGCTCCGCGAAAAATTGCGGTATAGGAACTGTTGTCCAGTGAGTACCCTATCGCCACGATCGATTGCGAATCGCATGGCGAGGCGCTCGCAGCCAGGCCGAATGGCGAAGCTACGCGCGCCCCTGAAAAGGGAAAGCTGACGGTTACATTGGCGAATGCAGGCGCTGAACACACGATCAGCGCAGGAAGGAAGAAAAAACGTCTCAAGGTGGTGCCTTCCAATCCGAGGCGCACTTCGGCTTGCAAGATCTTTCCTTGCTCGGACGGCTCAGGCACACCACAAGCGAGACGCTTGCGCGAGAGTGTCGCTACAGATCTTCTCGATTCGCAATCTCAGTTGTTAATGCTTGCACCCTATTTGAATTGATTTGGTGCGTCAAGACGAAAAAGTCGCGCGCTGTTGAAAACCGATGTCGTTCGTACCGTGATAAAACCATCGCTTTTCGTTGTGCTCTGCCGGTCGTGTTTCAACGCCGAATGACCAAATCCTTTACTCAGCCAGTAACGCGCACGCATCGATCCCTCGTCTGTCTTCCGACGTCGGGTGGTCCCGTGCGTCGAGGCTGTTCCCGCCGCGCCCGAATTGTTCTGCCGTACACTTAAAACTGATCATGCCTGTGATTGCGATTCCCGAGCCCACCTCCGCCGACCTGGAATACAACCAGCGGGCCCTCCCCCAATATCGCGAAGCACTGAAAGCGGCCGGAGCAGCTTCGCTAGTTATTCGCCCTGGCGATCCGCCTTCGGTCGTTGCCAGGCATTTGACCGAAGTTTCCGGCATCTTGCTGCCAGGGAGCCGGTATGATGTTGATCCACAAAGGTTTAATGAAGAGCGGATCCCCGAGTGCGGTCCTGCGGATCCGGGCCGCACTGCGATCGACGAGTTGCTTCTGCAGGACGCGTTCAACCTGCGCAAGCCAATCCTGGCCATCTGCCATGGAGCGCAGACCCTCAACGTCTGGCGAAACGGTACGCTCATTCAGGATCTTGAGACCGTGCTGAAGACGAGTGTCAATCACCGGCCCGGTCGCGATGTCATCGAGGCGCATCCGGCCCGCTTGATCGTGGGATCCCGGTTGGCTTCTCTCTCGCCGAATGATCCCGAGCCGCCGGTCAATTCGAGTCATCATCAAGCGATCGGAGTCCTTGGGGACAATCTGCGCCTCGCCGCGGTTTCGCCGGTTGACGATGTGATCGAAGCAGTCGAATTAGATTCGCCGGATCATTTCGTCATTGCCGTGCAATGGCATCCCGAGCGCACTTACGGATGCAGCGCTTTATCTCGGGCCTTATTCCGCTCATTCGTCGACGCGGCGGCTTCCTGGCAGCTTCCGTCCATCGTGGATTCGGTCTCAGCTCGTTAGAGACGATGGAAATCTTTGCCGATCAACTCAACCAGCTTCTCGAGGGAGCTGGATTGTCCGGCCTGGTGCGAGAGCAGTCGGCGAAGTTTGAGTCGTATCTGCAGCTCATCCTGAAATGGAATCCCAAGATCAATCTGACGGCGGTCCGCGAAGAAGACATTCTTGCGCGCCACTTTGTCGAATCGATTGCCTGTGCATTGAATTTACCCGGCGAGATCGCAACGCTGCTCGATTTCGGCTCGGGCGCGGGCCTCCCGGGAATCCCCGTCGCGATCTGTCGGCCCGCGCTTACTGTCACACTCGCCGAGTCCCAGGGCAAGAAGGCGGCGTTCCTGGCGGAGGCGGTGCGTCAGCTTCGAATCAATGCGAAGGTCTTTGCGGCGCGTGCGGAGACCCTGCAGGAGCGGTTTGACTGCGTGACGCTTCGGGCAGTGGACCGGATGGAGCTCGCGGTCGCGCAGGCTGCTCATCTCGTGGTCATCGAGGGCCTGCTGGCCGTGATGACCACGCTTCCGGCGATGGCGGGCATCCGGAGAGCGGCGGGCCACGGATTCACTTGGTCAGAACCGCAGGCCTTGCCAGGCAGTGAGCGGCGGGTGCTGCTGATTGCCCGGCGTATGAGCGAGTGACGCGGCCGCCATCGCGGCTGCATCCAGGGCGCATGGAATTGGAAGCGGAAAGTGTTCCACGTGGAACATCGCAGGCAATCCAGCTAAGAACGTTCCACGTGGAACATCTGACCTGCCGAGGTGTCTCCAAACACCGCGGAGTCGAGCAAAATCCCAGACTTTTCCACCGGGCCATCGATTTTCGATTTGGTTGCCTGCATTTTTTCGTGCGTGCAACCCCTGCTACTGCATGAAGTTGCCTGCATCCGAAATCCACAGCTCGGACGCTTTCCACAACTTTGCGAAGTTCTCCACAGTCAGGCCGCCTGCAGGGAAGCACCAGCTTCCTTTACTCTGAATTGCCATGGGCAAGATTCTGGGCGTGGTCAATCAAAAAGGCGGGGTGGGCAAAACCACAACCGCCATCAATCTTGCCGCCTGCCTGGCGCTCGAGGGATTGAATGTTCTCCTTGCTGATTGCGATCCCCAGGCAAATGCCTCTTCCGGAATCGGCCTGACCCGGGACGACAATCGCCACTCCATCTATGACGTCCTGGTTGGAAATGCCCCAGCCGAACAAGTCATCCTGCCCACCGAGATCGAGAAGCTCTGGATCCTGCCGGGATCCAAGAACCTCACTGGCGCCAATGTCGAACTGGCGGGGGCCGAAGACCGGGCGGTTCGACTGCGCCACGCTCTCGGGCCGATTCGAGACAAATACGACCTGCTGGTCCTCGATTGCCCGCCGGCCCTCGATCTGCTTACGCTGAACGTTCTGGTCGCGGCCGACTCCCTCATTGTGCCCATGCAAGCGGAATACTTCGCACTCGAAGGCATTTCAGAGCTGATTTCCACCCTCGAACGCGTCCGTGGTGCCTTTAACCCCGACATCGCCATCGAAGGCGTGCTCCTAACCATGTACGACGACCGGACAAATCTCGCCCAACAGGTCACTGAAACCCTGCGCGAGCACTTCCGTGAAAAGCTCTTCAAGACCGTGATCCCGCGAAACATCCGGCTCGCTGAAGCGCCTAGTTATGGGAAACCGATCGCCCTTTACGACGGTCGCTCACGGGGAACCGAAGCCTACTTCGAATTGGTTGGCGAATTCCTGGCCCGCAACCAGATCGAGAGTCCTCGCAGCCTGGAGCGAAAGCAGGCCACCAATCATCGGTCCAAGCGCGAAGTACGCTTCTGGCCCTACTCCTGAGAGGCTTGCGAACCAAACTCTGCCGTACTTGCTCAACCTGCGTTGCTGACCAATTGGCTTTCGGGCCTGAACGAGGAATGATCCAATGACCAACATAGCCACCGATACGAAACGCCGTGCATTGGGAAAGGGGCTCGATTCACTCCTTCCCAGGGCGCATGTTCCTGCAGCGCCCGTTCCCTCTCCCGCGGAAGCAGAAGGTGGGAAGCCGCGCGAGATTCCTCTGGATCGAATCGATCCCAATCCCTTCCAGACCCGATCGCAGATGAACGAGGAGCAGCTCGCCGAACTGGCCGCTTCCATCGCGGCGAACGGCGTCGTTCAACCGGTTCTTGTAAGGCCGCTGGCTGCAGGACGCTTCCAGCTCATTGCCGGCGAGCGGCGCTGGCGGGCATCGAAGCAGGCTGGCAAACAGACGATTCCGGCGATCCTACGCCAAGTCTCAGACGAACAGGCCATGGAGATCACCATCGTCGAGAACCTGCAACGCGCCGATTTGAATCCGATGGAGCAGGCCCGGGCCTTTGCACGGCTGTCGAATGAATTCCATATGACGCAGGAGCAAATGGCGCAGCGTACCGGGAAAGATCGCGTATCCGTTTCTAACTATCTGAGATTATTGAAGTTACCTGATACAGTGCAGGCGCGCGTCGAGATCGGCGAGCTGACCTTTGGTCATGCCAAGGCGCTCCTGGGGCTCAGCACTCATCCCGACCTTGAAACCGCAGCGTTGCGAGTGGCCAGTCTTTCGCTTTCTGTTCGCCAAACTGAGAACCTGGTCCAGGGAATCCTCAACCCTGAAAAGAATAAGAAGGAGCCGAAGCCAGAGCCGCCGGTCGATGCAAACGTTCGCGAGGTAGCGGAGCGCCTGCAGCGAGCGCTCGGGCTGAAAGTCCATATCGAAGATCGCCAGGGGCGGGGCCGCGTGATCATCGAGTACGCCAGCCTCGCGGACTTCGACACCCTGCTGGGATCGCTGGCGGGCTCCGCGTAAATCTCCCTCGCGCGAATAAACCGCCTTTGCCCGAAGCCGCAGCGACTTGCCTCAGAGCTGCGTCCTGTTCAGGAGCAGACACTTCTCTGTTGCCGAGATGGATGCGTACCGTCCCTCCGCGCCATGATTGCTGCTGATTTCCCTGAAATACCGTGTTAACGTCACTCCGGCCACTTCCCCCGGGAATCCAAAAAATCAGCATGAGGTGCATATGGGTCGCGGCAACGGTTTTGTCTGCTTGTTGCTGGGCGCACTATGTGCCGCCGGCTGCGCAGGGGGCGGAGGGAATGGCGGTGGTGGCGGATCATCCACAGTCACCGCAGTCAGCACGTCCTGCTCCCCAAATTCGATTACAACAAATCAAACGAGCACCTGCACGGCCACTGTGAGTGGAACCGGCAGCTATAGCTCGAGCGTGAGTTGGACGGCATCCGGCGGCTCGATTTCGGGCGGCGGTGTCTTCACGCCGTCGGGTACGGGCACTGCCACGGTTACTGCAACATCGACCCAAGATCCGACAAAGTCAGGCTCCGCCAATCTCACAGTGACGCAGGGACCGACGGTGACGGGAGTGACGGTCACCGCCACGCCCGCCAGCATCACGACCGATCAAACCTCTACATGCTCGGCCACGGTCACAGGTACTGGATCGTTCACCAATGCGGTAACCTGGTCGGCAACCGGCGGAACGATTACGGCAGACGGCGTGTTCACTCCTTCAGGAGGAGGAACTGCGACTTGCACCGCCAACTCCAGCGAGACCGGCTTCACAACTGTGAGTGGTTCCGCGAACATTACGGTTTCTGTGGTGCCTCCCAACATCACGAACATCTCCCCGTCATTCGTCGCCTGCGACAACTTCTGCAGCGATATCAGCTACACGGTTGATTGCAGCGGATGCGAAAACGGCGATCTTTTCCATGATGCGACCGGGCTGTTCACGCCCGATCTTTCGCTTTCGATAACTCCCGGCCAGACCAGCTTCAACATCTCGCTGGGATGGCAGCAGGGCACGTTTGCTCCCTGGATGAACAAGTGGGAGATCGCTCATTCGGGCGTGGCTTACGGCACCTCCTGGAACACAGCTTTCTTTGGCAGCGGCAGCCAAAGTACGCTCGCGGTGTCAGCGGTGACCGGCACCCTGTTCGAGGTGGATCAGCAATCAGGGCAGGTCTACACCCAGGCGACCGGAGGCGCGACAGGAACACTCTTCGCGGCCAACCCCCAGGCCACCGCGCCCACGCAGATTGCGGTCGATGATGTCTCGGGGAATGTTGTCTATGTCACGATGAGCGGCACTCCGCAGATTGCCGTGTACGACGAAGCGGGAGCGATGCAATGCGCACTTTCGCCTGGCATGGCTGGCATCTCCGCCGTTGCGGCCAAGGGCGGCTACATCGTGGTTACCGATCCGACGGATGGCCTCGTCGGGATGGCCAAAATGGATTGCAGCGGATACCAGTCCATCTCCATCACGGGACAACCCTGGGCCGTAGCGATGACGAACGGCACAGAGCTCGATGCGTTTGTGCTTTCGCGCGATCAATGGTCGGTCAACGGGCTTCCCGGGCTAAGCAAAATCGCCATTCCATCAGGCACCATCGAAGGATCGGTGGAGCTGACCGGCCTGACTCCTGTTAGCACGGTGCGCAGCACGAATCCGTACGGTGCGCTTTACCAGGTGCAGGCATTCACGAATTCCCCCGTCGCCGCCGTGCTCTCCATGTCCGATGCAATCGTTGACTTGGTAAGTACCGATACGTCGAGCAGCAATACCATGCAGGTGACCAATTCGATTGCCATCCACCAGGTGCCATTTTCGATTGAGGCTCAGGAGACGGGAGCAGGCTCGACCCTGTGGGTTGCATATCTGCCGGCCTCGGGAGGATCGACGGGCACGCATATTGGAGCGATCCCACTCGCAACTCCGGCATTCACCTCGAATCTTGCGGCGTGTCCAAGCACAACCGTGGTCGCGGGCGGATTCGTCGCGACATCCAACGGCGTGTATTGTGCGCAGGGACAGACAATCGAGCTTCCTCTGTCGATCACTCCCTAGAGTGACTGGGAGAATGCAGGCGTCCCTTGCGCTGCTTGAGAAAACTTCGCACCGCCGGATCGCGCTCAAGCGCGATCGCCAGGTCGTAGGCGCCGGCTGCTTCGTCGCGGGCGCCGGTACGCGCAAGCAACTCGGCCCGGGCGGCCCAGTAAGGCTGGTACTCGGCCAGGCGCGGATCAGAGGCAATCTCATTCATTGCGTTCAGGCCGGCTTCCGGTCCTTCGACTTCAGCCAGCGCTACAGATCGATTGAGGGCCGCGACCGGTGACCCAGTCAAAGCGAAATGCGCGCCATAGAGGGTGACGACTGCTTCCCAATTCGGTTTGCCGGTACGGCAGCGGTCGACGTGAGCGGACTGCAACGCAGCCTCGAGCTGATAGCGGCCAATGGCGCCGAACTCGCTCGCCCGGCGCAACATCATCTCCGCCTCGCGAATCATGTTTTGGTTCCACAACGAAGGATCCTGCCGATCGAGGGGAACGAAATCTCCGGCAGTCGAGCGGCGCGCGTGGCGGCGTGATTCGGCGTGGAGCAACAGCGCCAGCAGTCCAAGCGCCTCCGGCTCATCAGGCAGTAACTCGGTTACCAGCCTGGCGAGATACAAGGCTTCTTCAGCCAGATCGCGCCGCGCCGCATCCGTACCCGCGGGGTCAGTCCATCCCTCGCTGAATGCCGCGTAGATTGCGTCGAGCACAGTTTCGAGGCGGGAAGGAAGTTCTTCGCGTGCCGGCACGCGGAAGGGAATGCGCGTCTCGCGGATCTTCTCCTTGGCCCGGACGAGTCGCTTCGCCATCGCTGCCGGCGAGGCGAGGAATGCGGCGGAGATCGTATTGGCATTGAGACCGAGCACGACCTGCAGAATGAGCGGCGCGCGAACGGAGGCATCGATGGCGGGATGCGCGCAGGCAAACATCATGGCGAGCCGCTCATCTGGGATTTCAGAGTTTTCCGGCGCAGCGGCCATGATCTCATCCATGATAGGCAACTCATCGGTTGCGCTTTCGGTAAATCGGTCCCCGCGTTTCACATCGATAAACTTCCGGCGCGCCACGGCAAGCAGCCATGCTTCAGGATTGGTTGGGACACCGTTGGCAGGCCACGTCCCAAGGGCGGAGGCGAAGGCTTTGGAAAGCGCATCTTCGGCGGCAGCCACATCGTGGGTGCGCGAGGCAAGAAAAGCGACCAGTTTGCCATAGCTGCGCCGGGCGACAGCCTCGGCGGCGTTCTGCGCCAGCTGCGTCGACTGATCCGGAACCTGGTTCTCCATTCCTCTCCTGCTGCGGATGGAAGAGGCTGGAGCGAGCCGACCCGCCCCAGCCGCAAAGCTGCTGAATCGCCCGCTTCAGTCACCCACCGAGGCGGCTACTGCCGAAGGCGTCATGACCCACAGCGGCCGAACCTCGACCACCCCGTGCTGCGATGCCGGGCAGCGTTCCGCCCATTTCAAAGCGGCATCCAGGTCCGGCACATCAATCAGGAAATAGCCGGCAAGCTGTTCCTTTGAGTCGATGAAAGGGCCGTCGAGGACCTGCGCCTTGCCGTTCGCCACGCGAACCGTCGTCGAGTCGGAGGAGGGACGCAGGCGTCCGGAAGCCTTCAACGCGCCGGCCTTGGTGAGCGCCTCGGTGAAGGCGAAGTAGGCCGCCGTTCCTTGTTCCTGCTGTTCTTTCGTCATTTTGGGCCATTGGGTTTCGTCGAGCTGAGCCAGAAGCATGTACTGCATGGGGAATTCTCCTTCGGGTAGGATGGCGGGCGTTTCGGGTCCGCTACCTCGATGACGAACGGGATGGGGCAATCTGGACAAGGCGCCAAAAATTCCTTTGAATCGCCGTCTCCATCCTGCATAAGGTTCGCACAAGCCGCAGATCTTTGCTCTGTAGAATCGGAGCATGGCGCAGCACATTGGAATCGTTGGCTGCTCCGCCGAAGGCGCAGCTCTCTGCTACCGTACGATTTGCGTGGAAGGTGCCCAGCGGATGGGACCGCATGCCCATCCCGAAGTGACGCTCCACACCCATTCGCTCGCCGACTATGTGGATTGCATCTACCGCGGAGATTGGGAGGGCGTAGCGGAACGGATGCTCGAATCGGCCCGCAAGCTCGCCGCGTGCGGCGCTGATTTTCTTATCTGCCCCGACAACACCATTCACCAGGCCATGAGATCGGTACTGCCGCATTCTCCTTTACCGTGGCTGCACATTGCCGGGGTCGTGGCCGACGAGGCCGTGAGCCGCGGTTACCGGCGCATCGGCATCCTGGGAACGCGCTGGCTGGTGGAGAGCGATGTGTACCCCGATCAGTTTGCATCGCGCGGTCTCGATTACCAGCGGCCGACGGCAGAGGAGCGGGAAGCCATCAACCGGATCATCATGAATGAACTGGTGTACTCCGTCTTCAGGCCCGAAGCGGTCACCGAACATCAGCTGGTGATCCGGCGGATGAAAGACGAGGGATGCGACGCTGTAGTTTTGGGCTGCACTGAAATTCCGTTGATCATCAACAATCAGAATTCGCCGCTCCCTGTGCTCGACTCCACGCGGTTACTGGCGCGGGCCGCACTGAAGAGGGCGGTCGGCAAGGTCCCGGAAGCCGCCTCAAATCGGAAGTTCGGATAGGAATCGGATCAGCGTAGTCGGGCGATTCAGTTTCCGCATCGCCGATCAACACGATCCACGCGACGATCAATCCCTCCACTCCGGCGATCCTGCGTGTTCACCCGCCTGTCCTGGATCACCGTCATATCGGGAAGTACGATGAGGCGCGAACCCGGCGACTCCAGCGCTTGAACTGCAGCAGCGGGATCGGTCGGACCCGGCGCAGCGGCGGGTTCCGAAACCTCGTTGCCATTGGTCAACAGCCTGTTCAACACCGGTATATTCACGCGCTGTGTTTCGATAAAGTCGACACCCTCTGCGGTCAGAGTGAAGTCGGAGTTGTCGGCCTTCGTGATGTAGCCCTTGCGCGTCAGGTACCAGGTCGTGAAGTCCAGGTAATCGCGGGGAAATCCCATGCGCTTCTCGATCTCCGACAGGCTGACCTCGGGCGCATAGGGTGTGGTGCGGCGGCGAAAATAGAGCACTGCCAGTACCGCGAGACGGCGGTTCAGCTCGCCTTCGAGATTATCCATGAAGTCGACCTTGGTCGACATCGGCGAAATGTTCGCGGTTTCGAGTTCGCGTTCTATATCGTATTGCGTGCGTCGCTCCGGACTCGACAAAACGTCGTAAGCTTCCTTCAGCGTCCGAAACTTCTCCGCATTTCCCGACTCGGGATTATCAGGGTGGAAGCGAGAAGCCAGAAACCGGTAAACGCGGTGAATCGTGTCTCCATCGGCGTTTGGACTGATCTGGAGAAACTCGTAATAATCCTGAGCCTTGGCTGTAATCATAGGACCTCACTTGCTTAGCTATGTGTACGTCAAGTTATGAGCCTGAAGCCGAATTGTAGCATCGGCCGGTGAACCAAATACATGACACAAAGGCAGATACACCGCGCGGCTCATGTAACCATCGGAATGGTACCGAAGTGGTACGATGCGAGCCGGAAAGAGCAGAAGCCACTCAGAACATCAACGGTTATGACGATAAGGGCAAATAGATGAGCAAGGTCCTGGTAACGGGAGGCTCGGGTTTTATCGGCAGCCACTGCACCTTGCAGTTGCTTGCGGCCGGCCATGAAGTGCGTACGACGGTCCGCAACCTCGATCGAGTCAGCGAGCTGCGTGTGATATTGCGCCGGGCCGGAGGAAATCCGGATCTCGGGCTCTCGTTCTTTGCGGCGAACCTGACCCGGGATGAAGGGTGGCGCGATGCGGTCGCCGGATGCGATTACGTGCTGCATGTGGCGTCCCCATTTCCTGCCGCCGTCCCGGAACATGAAGATGAGCTGATCGTGCCGGCGCGCGAAGGGGCACTGCGCGTGTTACGCGCCGCGCGCGATGCCGGCGTGAAGCGTGTCGTGCTCACTTCGTCCTTTGCAGCCGTCGGCTACGGCAGGGAAGCGAAACAGGCGATCTATACCGAGGCGGACTGGACTGATCCCGAAGCCCCGGGACTAACCGTCTATGCCAAATCGAAGACGCTCGCCGAGCGTGCTGCGTGGGACTTTGTTGCCGGGGAGGCAGGTACTCTGGAGCTCGCAGTCGTGAACCCGGTCGCCGTCTTCGGGCCGGTGTTGAGCGGCGACTATGCGACTTCGATCATGGTCGTGCAGCGGATGATGGATGGAGCATTTCCCGGCCTGCCACGGTTGTGGCTCGGTGTCGTGGATGTGCGCGACGTGGCCGACCTGCACCTGCGCGCCATGACCCACCCGGCGGCAAAAGGGGAACGCTTTCTCGCTGTGTCCGGCGAGTTTCCGTCCCTGCACCAGATCGCCAACATGCTCAGGCAGCGGATGGGGGCGGCAGCCCGCCGCGTTCCCACCCGCGAATTGCCCAATTGGCTGGTGCGGCTCGCGGCATGGCGCGATCCGGCCGTCAAACAGATTCTTCCTGAACTCGGCAAAGTGAAGAATGCCTCGAGCGAAAAGGCGCAGCGTGTGCTGGGATGGAAACCGCGCCCGCGCGAGGAGGCGGTCGTGGCGACCGCACAGAGCCTCTTGAACCTGGGCTTGTTAAAGGACAGCCCTCGGCAGACATGACAGCTCGAAAAAACGAGCCGGTCTAAAACACCGCCGAACGACACTTCCGATCTTGCGAAGTTTGCCGAATCTTCGTCCTCTGGACAGGTTTCCGCTGGCCGGATTCTGCATCGAAGCTTTAATGCACGAAGACGATCGGGACCTTATGCACGAAGACCATCGGGAACTTCCAGTTACTTCTTCCATCGAGCCGGCCTGGGCGCCGGAAGCGCGCGATTGCTACCGCGGCGTCGTCCAGGCGCTGCAACAAGCCGACGTTCCATTCGCTGTCAGTGGGGGATTTGCTTTTCATCGCCATACCGGGATCTGGAGAGCTACCAAGGACCTCGATCTCGTTTTGCCGCCGTCCGCGATTCCACAGGCAATCCAGGTTCTTGAATCGCAGGGGTTTGAAACCAACATTCAGGATGCCGTCTGGCTGGCAAAGGCCTGGCGCCAGGATTACTTCGTCGACCTGATCACGGGTGTTGGCAACGCGACCCTCCCGGTTGAGCAGAGCTGGATCGACCGGGCTCTTTCCGATGATGTGCTGGGGATACCCTGCAAGGTGCTTCGCGCCGAAGAGCTGATTGCATCCAAGCTCTTCGTTACAAGGCGCGAGCGTTTCGACGGCGCCGATATCGCGCACCTCCTCAAAAGCTGTGGCCGCCGGCTCGACTGGGGCTGGCTCTTGCAGCTGGTGGAACCGCATTGGGAAATGCTCTACTGGGAACTGGTGCTGTTTGCCTATATCTACCCGGCGCACGTCGACCTCGTGCCCGGCGCGCTTTGGTCTTCGTTTGCACAACGCTTCAAGGATCGCGTAAGCCAGCCGGAAAAGGACGCCCCCTTCCGCGGAACCCTGGTGGATCCAAAGATGTTTGCGATTGATGTCAACGAATGGGGTGAGCGCGACTTGTACCGCGAGCGCTGTGAGAACTACCCCTGTCTGCTCGAGATCGAAAAATCATTCGGGAGTCTGGAATGAGGCTTGCTGCCGTTGCCGACATTCATCTTGCTGCCGAAAACCGCGAGAGAGATATCCGTCACTTCTCGCTGGTGAATGAACTGGCCGATGCGCTGGTGATTGCAGGCGACTTCACCAATCACGGCATGCCCGAAGAGATGCACAGTTGCGTGGGCGTGCTCGAGCACATTCATATCCCCATCATTGCCGTGCTCGGTAATCACGACCACGAGAGCGGCCACCAGGACGAACTGGCGGGCATGCTCCGTCTGGCAGGAGTGCATCTGCTCGACGGCCATTCCCACCAGGTCGGGGACGTTGGCTTCGCCGGCACCAAGGGATTCTGCGGCGGCTTTGCGCCTTACGAGCTCATGCCTTTCGGCGAGATGGGTATCAAAACTTTTGTCGAGATTGCCGAGCGCGAAGCGATCAAGCTCGATTACGGGCTGGCGCAGATCCAGGCTCCCGTCAAGATTTCCATCACCCACTATGCCCCGGTCAAAGAGACGATTGTGGGCGAGCCCGAACCGATCTTTCCCTTTCTTGGCAGCTCGCGGCTCTATCGCGCCCTCGCGCGCCATAAGCCCCTGCTCGCGCTCCACGGCCACGCACATCACGGCACATTCTCAGTCGACCTCGAATGTGGCGTACGCGTGTGCAACGTAGCTCTCCCGGTGCTGCGCGAACGCGGCGAGGAACATCCTTTCACCATCTTCGACATCGACGCTTCGCAAGCACAAGAGATGAGTACGGCCCAGTCGGCGACGAGCCGGTAGCAATGCGGCTCGGATAGGCTGGCCGATATACTCGGGTCTCAGGGAGCACGCAGCAGGTCCGCGCCCGCAGTGCTTCAGGAGATTGGTCGATTGCCCTCTTCCCGTCGTGGATTCTTGAAGTCGCTTTCGAGAACCGCACTCGTTTTGCCGATTGCCGACGTATTGAAACTGGTCCGGCCTGGATTTGGCCTGGGCCGGCAGACCCCGCCCCAACAGCCGAATAGCATGTCGCGCGAAACCTATTCCGCCGAGGCTCGTCCGGCTCCCAAGGGTGCGCCTTCCCCCGTCACCGGAACGCCGCTTGGCGTCCGGTTCATTGATGTGGCGAAAGAAGCCGGCCTCAATGTGGAGACGATCTTCGGTGGCGAACACCATAACAAGTATCTGCTCGAAACCACCGGCTGCGGCGCAGCCTTCTTTGACTTCGATCAGGATGACTGGGTCGACATCTTCCTCGTGAACGGCTGGCGGCTTGAGGGATTCCCCAAGGGCAAAGAACCCGTGTGCCACCTCTTCAAAAACAACCGCGACGGCACATTTACCGATGTGACGATCAAAGCGGGTCTGGCGCGGTCGGGCTGGGGACAGGCCTGCTGCGTGGGCGACTACAACAACGATGGCTGGAACGATCTGTTCGTCAGCTACTATGGGCAGAACGCGCTTTTTCGCAACAACGGCAACGGAACATTCACAGAAGTGACCAAGGATGCCGGTCTGCTGCAGGACCGGGTCCGCTGGAACTCTGGCTGCGCTTTCCTCGACTACGACAAGGATGGCCGCCTCGATCTGTTCGTCGGCAACTATATCGACTTCGATATCAAAACCGCGCCGCTGCCCGAAGACGCCAACTGCACCTACAAAGGTATTCCGGTGGCCTGCGGTCCGCCCGGACTCCCGCCGGGCAAAAACATCCTCTACCACAACAACGGCGATGGCACGTTCACCGACGCGAGCGAGAAAGCCGGCATCTGGGGCACGCTCGGAAACTACGCCCTCAGTTGCGCGGCGGCCGACCTCGACAACACCGGCTGGCCGAACATCTACGTCGCCAACGACTCCACCGCTGCCACATACTACGTGAACCAGAAAGACGGCACATTCAAAGACCAGGCCATCGAAGCCGGTGTTGCCTACTCGCCCGACGGCAAACCGCAGGCGGGCATGGGCGTTTCGCTGGGCGATTACAATCGCGACGGCCTGCTCGATATCGTCAAGACCAACTTCGCCGGCGATACCGACTCCTTATATATGAACCTCGGGGACAGCTCGTTTGACGACCGCACCTACCAGGCCGGCCTCGGCATGAACACGCGCCTGCTGGGATGGGGCATCAGCTTTCTCGATATTGACAACGACGGCTGGCTCGACATCCTCGTCGCCAACGGCCATGTCTACCCCGAAGTCGACGGAACCCAGGTGGACGCCAGCTATGCCGAGCGCAAATATCTCTATCGCAACCTGCGCAATGGCCAGTTCGAGGACCTGAGCCTGCAAGGCGGCAGCGGGATCACGGCGAACGTGAAGGCGCGCGGCTTTGCTGTCGGCGACTACGATAATGACGGCGACCTCGATGCCGTCGTGAATTGCGTGAACGCGATCCCGCAACTGCTTCGTTGCGATTCAAGCCTTAACCGCAGCTGGATCAAGATCCGCGTGGTCGGAACCAGGAGCAACAAAACAGGGATCGGCGCTCGCATCAAGGTCGTTGCGCAAACCGGAACGCCGCCCCTGAACGCGAAGCCCGCCTCGCCGCTCACCCAGATCGATGAAGTCCGTTCGAGCAATGGCTATTTCTCTTCGAGCGACCTGCGCCTCCACTTCGGGCTGGGCGACGCCAAAAAGGCTGATCTGGTCGAGATTCGCTGGCCCTCCGGCACGGTCGATGTGCTGAAGGACCTCGACGTGAACCGGCTCTACGTGATCGAGGAGGGAGGCAAGGTGCTGAAAAACGAGCCTCTGGTCGCGGCCAAGAAGCAATAGATTTGCCGGGGGAATCAAGGATTCGCAGCCGCTTTGCTCCCGTTCTGAAGGGGCACGGGCTTCAGCCGTGCCGAAAAGGCTAATAACAATCACGGCTTTAGTTCCCGAGGGAAGCCTCATCTTTGAGCTCGAGTCATACAGCTTCAGGCCGGCCTATTCCGAATACGGATATTCGGACCATTGGGCAAGCACCTTCTCGATATCCTCGGGTGTGACGGCTTCTAGTTCTGTTCCATCGATCCCGAGCCGTGATTCGAGCGCCTGCAAGCCCTCTCTTTCCTTTCGCTCCTCGCCTTCATAGAATCGCGCTTTCTCAAATTCGTGGTTCGCTAAGCCACTTTCGCGCCGCTGCACAATGAATGCGATCCTCTTCCGAGCCTCTTTGACTTCCGGCGGCATCGGATCGCGGCGCAGCTTGACCATGGCTCCAGCAGCGTCGAGCAATTCCATCGCGCGCACCACCAACGCCTCGTGCGATGGCCCATCAGTCGCGGCCTGCGTCAGATTCCTGAACATCCCGCCGGTTGACACCACCTCGGCGACGCTCTCCGCGGCCTTTGTCTCCAGCACTTTGGCAATTTGTTCGCGCGCTGTATCAAGGTGGATTCCACGCTCCTGGAGGATCTTTGCAGGCAAGCTGCCGGTTTCGCGTAAAAGACCAAGGAACAGATGTTCCGTGCCGATCTGTTTGGTGCCCATGCGGTCGGCCTCCTCGGCGGCGAACGCAAGCACGCGCTTCGCCTCGTCGGAAAGTGGCAGATCGACGCTGGTCGAGACCTTTTCGCGCAACGTGGTGTTCTGCTCAATCTGCTTTCGGATCGACACCACCGTCGAATGGGAGCGCAGGAACCGGCTGGTCAGCGCCTTGTCTTCCCGAAGAATTCCCAGCAGAAGGTGTTCGGCTTCAATGAAACTCGAGCCGAATTGGCTGGCCTCATACCGGCCAAAAAAGATTACCCGCCGTGCTCTTTCGGTATATCGTTCGAACATTCCCTGGCTCCCTGCCCGAAATCCCTGTTGCGCAGGGATTATTCTAGTGGCCGCCGATACATCGCCGGATGAACTTCCATGGCATCCTTTTCGTAAATCTGCACGAGCCGGATTAATAATCCGGCAGGTTCCAACGTCATCTCTATGAACAGTCCGAAAGGTCAACCCGTGGCCGTCGCGAGTCCGATCATGCCGCCTGTCGAAGCACGTCAGTGTCTCTCCGATCTCTTCGGAAAGCACCACCGGCGCGTTCTGCTCGCGGCTTACCGGATCACCGGCAGCATGGCCGATGCTGAAGACGTGGCGCAAAGCGTGTTTCTGCGGCTGGCCGGCGGCGACGAAATGGCCATGAGGAATGCAGGCAGCTATTTGTATCGCGCTGCCATCAACGGCTCGCTCGACCTTTTGCGGCGAAGACGTGCCGCCGAACCGCTGGATTCGGCTGCTGCGGTGGCCTCGCAGGCGGCGGGCTCGCGGCCTGAGGCCGATGCGGCAAGCCGGGAGCTGGGAGACAGCCTGCGCAAGGCGATTGGCGAGTTGAGTCCACGGGCGGCGGAGATGTTTACGCTGCGCTATGTGGAAGAGCTCGACAATCGCGAGATAGCGGCCATGATGGGTACGTCGCAGGCGGTTGTGGCCGTCACCCTCCACCAGGCGCGATCCAGGCTCAAAAAGCGGCTCAGGGAGATGCAACGGGGGAATCGATCATGAAAGACGAAGAACTGCTCCACCAGGCAATCGAATCGATGCGCAACGCGGCACCGCAAGCAGGCGAGCTTTCCGCTTCCACCACCAGGATTGCGGATCGCCTTGGCATTTCGGTGTCTGCTCCTGCCGATGCGATTGAAAGCTGCGACGACATCCGGCCGCTGCTGAACTCCTATCGCGATGGCTCCTTGCCGCCAGCCCGGGCGCTGCTAGTTGAAGCGCATCTTCGCGAGTGCGGAGTTTGCCTGCGGCGTCTACACAGCGGATCGGGGGCGGTGGACTGGTCGGCGCCCAGGATCATGAAGCCACGCGTAAAGGTTCGTCCGCAAGTGTGGGGATGGGCGTTTGCGACAGCCTTTGCCGTTCTTGTTACCGGCTTCTTTCTCTATAGAACATACTGGCAGGTTCCTCCCGGCGTTCGCGCCGACGTGGAGTCCATTGATGGGTCGGCTTCGCTGATCACCAACTCGGGCGATCATCTCCTCTCCGCTGGCGCGCAGCTGCGCGAGGGCGACCAGCTTCGCACCTCTGTCGGGTCGCAGGCTGTGTTGCGGCTGGCCGACGGCTCCACGGTGGAAATGAATGAGCGCAGCGCCGTCAGCATTGGCGCCCGCGGGCGCAACATGACCATTCACCTCGATCGTGGCGACGTGATCGTGAAAGCCGCGCATCGCACTTCCGGACATCTCTATCTGCAAACCGCCGATTGCCGCGCCGCGGTCACTGGCACCGTGTTCTCTGTAGACGCCGGCATTAAGGGATCGCGCGTCGGCGTGCTCGAAGGTACGGTCGAAGTGGCGCACGCCGGTAAGGAAACGGTGCTGCACGCGGGCGACACCATTGCGACCAGCCAAAATCTCGAAGCCGCACCGGTCACCCAGCAGATTGCATGGAGCCCGCATCGCGAGCAGTATCTCGAGCTGGTGGCACAACTCTCTACGCTGCAGCACCGCATTGAGCAGATTCCGATGCCTGAGCCACGCTACTCGAGCGACCTGCTCGACCGCGTGCCCAGGGACACGCTGCTCTACGTCAGCATTCCCAATCTCGGCGACTTTGTCACCCAGGCCCGCGGGATCTTTGAGGACCAGCTCAAGCAAAGCCCCGTATTGCAGCAGTGGTGGAACAACGGCAAGGAAGATAAGACGGCTCAACTCGACACCCTGGTCAACAGCGTGCACGACCTCAGCCAGTACCTCGGCAATGAGATGGTCATCGTTGCCATGAAGGACCATGCCGAGACGGGCTTCGCTGTGGTTGCCGACGTGGAGCGCAGCGGACTTGACAGCTTCCTGAAACAGCAGTTCCTGACCAGTGCGCATGGAGCCATGACGGTGCTGGACGAGCAGGCTCTGCGGACTGTTGGCAGTAGCCACGATCACGGAGGCTATGCCCTCATTCGTCCCCACGAAGTCATCTTCTCGAACAGCATTGACACGCTCCGCGTGATGGATGCGCAGCTGAATGCATCCTCAAGCGGGTTTGCCGGTACTGATTTCGGTCAGCAGATCACCTCGGCCTACAAGCGTGGCGCAGGCATCATTCTGGCGGCAAACCTGCATGAGATGTTGAATGGCATGCCTGGCCACCAGCACGGAACACCGAAGAACGAAGCGTTTCTTGAGAACTCGGGTATCGGCGGAGTGACCTACCTGATCGCCGAGCATCGCCAGGTCAGCGGCGCGCCGGTCAATCACCTCAACCTTCAGTTTTCAGGTACCCGGCAGAAGGTTGCGTCGTGGCTGGGCAGTCCCGCTCCGGTTGGCTCGCTCGATTTCGTCTCACCCAACGCGGCGCTGGCGGTGGCCGTTCTGTCGAAGGATCCCGCGTCCATTGCCGATGACATGATGTCGATGATGTCCTCCGAAAGAAACGGCGCGGACGAGTGGAACAAGGCGCAAAGCGAAACCCAGATTGATTTTCGCAACGACATCGCGGCAAACCTGGGCGGCGAGTTCATGGTGGCTCTCGACGGGCCGGTTCTGCCCACGCCATCCTGGAAGGCCGTGATCGAGGTCCGTGATTCGGATCGGCTCGAGGCGACGTTGGAACAACTGGTGAAGGTCATCGACAGCCACGTTCAGGACAAAGATGGGCACCAGATTGTCATCGACACCGCAGAGGCCGGCTCGCAGACGTTTCACACGGTGCGCGACACGGGAAGCGGCAAGGAAATCGCCCAATATACCTTTTCCAATGGCTATATGATCGTCGCGCCGACGCGGGCGCTGCTGATGGATGCGCTTGCGGACCGCGCGGATGGCAATTCGCTTTCCCGCTCCACCGGATTCCGCGCCCTGCTGCCCAAGGACGAAAATGAGAACTATTCGGCGGTGGCGTATCAGAATCTGAGCCCGGTGATCAGTCCGCTGCTTTCACAGATGAGCGGCCAATCAGCGTATGCCATTCGTGAGCTGGCATCGGATGCGCATCCCACTGCGATCTGCGCCTGGGGCAAGGACGCAGGCATTGAAGTGGCCAGCACGAGCAACCTGTTCGGTTTCGACTTCCTGACCATCGGAAGGCTGTTCGCAGCCGAACGGCAGGACTCCGCGGCTGGCGTGGAACCAGTGCAGCAATAGGCGCGTAAGAGAATGCATGGGCGTCATTGATCTTGATCGGCTGGTCGTGCAACTCGGAGGCCGCACCGTGCTGGACGGCCTCACGGGAGAGTTGCGCGGGCAGGCGATTGGATTACTCGGGCCGAACGGCGCGGGAAAATCCACCCTGATCAACACGCTGCTGGGATTTCATACGCCGGCGAACGGCAGTGCCCACGTTCTGGGCCTCGATGCGCGCAGCGACCGTATGCGTATCCGGCAGAACGTCGGCTACATGCCCGAAAATGATTCCTTCATCGGCAACATGAATGGAGTGCACTTCGTGCGCTACATGGCCGAGCTGGCCGGGCTGCCACCCGCCGAAGCTCTCGAACGCGCGCATGAGGCCTTGTTCTTCGTCGGCCTGGGCGAGGTGCGCTACCGCCGGATCAGCACCTACTCGCTCGGCATGAAGCAGCTCATCAAGCTGGCCCAGGCGCTCGCGCACGGGCCGCGGCTGCTCATTCTCGACGAACCGACCAACGGCCTCGATCCTTCGGCTCGGCAGCGCATGATCCAGCTCATCAAGAACATTCGCAAGCAAGGCAGCACGCGGCTTCTCATCTCGTCGCATCTGCTGCGCGATATCGATGACACCTGCGACGAGGTGCTCATCCTGAACAAGGGCCGTGTCGCGGCTATCTCGAACATCGAAGAGGAACGTCGCTCCCATCGCAACTTCATTGAGCTTGAAACCGAAGGAAGCATTGAAGCATTCGTGCAGAAGATGCGCGGCTTGGGGTGCGAGTGCGCTTCCTTCCCCGGCGGCCGGGTGAAGCTGGTGATGCCCGACGCCATCACGGTTCGTGACGTCTACATGACCGCGGCGGAATCCGGTGTGCAGATTCGCCGCATTCAGCAGCGCCGCGATTCACTCGAAGACATCTTCATGCGCGCAGTGGATTACGAAGGAGGACGGGTCGAGCATGTCAGTCTTCCAGCATGATTACCAGGCCTATACGGGCCGCGTCACGCCGCTCTGGACGCGGCCGCTGGTGCTGGCGCGCTACGGCCTCAAGGAAGTATGGGCGTCGAAGATTGCCGTGGGATTGCTCGTTCTCTCGCTCCTCCCGCCCATCGTCTTCCTCACCATCATTTACCTCGCCGACAATCCGGTGGCGCGGGCGCTCGTGGGCCGGGGCAGCGACATGATCGCGATTAACGAGCGGTTCTTCCTCAGAATGCTCGCAACGCAGTGCTGGCTGGCATTAGCGCTGGCCGCATGGATCGCACCGCGCTTGATTGCAGCCGATCTCGCAGACAACGCATTGCCCATCCTGCTCAGCCATCCCATCTCGCGTTTCAGCTACATTCTGGGCAAGTTTCTTGCCCTGATCACGTCGTTGTCATACGTCACCTGGATCCCCTGCATCTCGCTGTTCCTTTATCAGTGCTACTCGTCGCCTCAGCCCTGGACGATGGCGCATCTGCCAATTGCCTTCGGCATCATGACCGGCGCGCTGCTCTGGATCGCGCTGCTTTCTCTGCTCGGATTGGCGGTTTCATCATGGGTAAAGTGGCGCGTGGTGGCGACCGGCGCCATCTTTGCCGTAGTCTTTGTGCCCGCCGGCGTTGGCGGCATTGCCAATGCCATTCTGCGCACGCGCTGGGGATTTCTGCTCAACGTTCCGGTCATGATGTCGGAGGTGTGGCAGCGCTTGCTGGGCGCGCCGGCCATCGCAAACTCCCGCATGTCGATGCCCACCCCGGCCATTGCCGTGGTTCTCATCCTCGCAAGCCTGGTGTTCGCGGCCATGTTGAATGCGCGAATTCGCGCGCGTGAAGTGGTGAGAGGATAACCGCGATGGCCGAAACCATCCAGTTCGTAAATGTCTCGAAATTCTACGGCGAGGTGCTGGGCGTCAATCGCATCTCGTTGACGATTTCGCCAGGCATTACCACGCTCGTGGGCCCCAACGGATCGGGCAAGACAACGCTGATGAACTTGATGACCGGCCTTGTGCAGCCTTCGAGCGGAACCGTTTCCGTGCTGGGCATGAATCCATCGCGCGCCAGCGACGTTTTTTTCCAGGTTGGCTATTGCACGCAATTCGACTCCTTTCCGCGCGGGATTACCGGATTCCAGTTCATCCTTGACGGGCTGATGCTCTTCGGCACCAGCAAAGACGAAGCGGTTCACCTTGCCTGCGAGGCGATCGATCGCGTCCAGCTCGCACAGGACGCCGCGCACCGCAAGATCGCTGGCTACAGCAAGGGCATGCGCCAGAAGATCCGGCTGGCGCAGGCGATCGCGCATCATCCGCGCGTGCTCGTCCTCGATGAGCCCCTCAATGGCCTTGATCCCATGGCCCGTGCCGAATCGATCGCGCTATTCCAGGAACTCGGGCGCCTGGGCATGTGCCTGGTCATCTCCAGCCATATCCTCGACGAGGTCGACCGCATCTCAGATCGCGTTGTATTGATTACCGGCGGCTATCTCATCGCGCAGGGCCAGATCCAGGAAGTGCGCCGCCAGGTGCGCGACAAGCCCATGCAGGTGCTCATCCGCTGCAACAACCCCGAATTGCTGGCCGCCAGAATGTTCAGCGTGAACCACTGCGTGGAAGCGCGCCTTCATGAGGATGGCCACGGCGTCTTTCTTCGCACTGGCGACATCGATCAGTTCTATCGCCTGCTGAACGAGATCGCCATCGAAGGCTTGGTGAACATCGAAGCTGTTGCCCCGGCCGATGACAATGCGAACGCGATTTATCAGTACCTGATCGGGTCAGATGGGAGCGCCTCATGACGCAGGAGCAATTGCAAAGCGCGATCGGAAACCTGCGCAAGCAGCCTTGGTCGTTTTGGGGCCTGCAAGCATGGCGGCTCACCAAAATCGAGATCCGGCGGAATCTAATTTCGCGCCGCGGCCTTTGGATTTACTTCCTGGCCTTCATTCCGGCCGTCATCATCGGGATTCACATGCTTGTCGATCACCACTCCGACTTTGTGATGAGCGACGACACCGTCGTCCTGGCCGGTGTGGTGCAGCTGTATTACGTGCGGCTGGGAATCTTCTTCGGCTGCCTCGGCATCTTCTCGCGGCTCATTCGCGGCGAGATGGTAGAGCGCAGCCTGCACTTCCATCTGCTTTCGCCCGTGCGGCGCGAACTCATCCTGCTCGCGAAATTTCTGGCCGGCGCATTCAGCGCCGTGGCCGTCTTCGGCGCCGCGATTGTCGTCGATTTCGCTCTGATGTATGCAGGATACGGCGGCGCCGGACAGGACTTCGTGTTCCACGGGCCTGGGCTCGGCCAGCTTGCATCCTACCTGCTCATCACGGTTCTTGCGTGTCTGGGATACGGATCGATCTTCCTGCTGCTGAGCCTCGTCTTTCGCAATCCTACACCGGGTGCCATGCTCCTGCTCGGCTGGGAAGCTATCAACCCGGTGCTCCCGTCGCTACTGCAGAAGTTCAGCGTGGCATCGTATCTGCGACACTTGATGCCGGTAAGCGTTCCCGCCGAAGGCATCTTTGCGCTGCTCACCGTGGAAACCGAGCCCGTGCCTGCCTGGGCTGCGGTGCTAGGCCTGGCCGCGTTGATTGCTGCCGTCCTTGTCTTCTCCTGCTATCGCATGCGGCGACTCGAAATCAGCTACACCTCGGAATAAGAGCCGCCCGCCGGACGCGTTCTGTTCTCTCGTGCGCCCCCTGTGCCATCCTCAAAGGGATGGCAAGTCCTCTTCCCCGATTCCTGGCGCGCAATCGATATCTCGCCGACAGCGCCGTTTTCCGCTGGCAGAATCACACGCTGCGGGGCGATCTCGTCCTCGTGTTGCCGATTGCGTTGTGCCTCGCGGCGGGCATCGCCATCGGCCATCCAGCTGCCGGCATGATCGCAGCTGGCGGGGCGATGAACACCGGCTTCGGCCAGAAGCAGAGCATCGACGAGTCTTATCTGCTGCCCATGATCTTCGTGACCATCGGCATGGCCTTCTCTGGATTCCTCGGGGTGCTGCTCGGCCATGAGAATCTTCTGCTCGTCCTGGTTTCAGCGCTATGGGCCTTCGGCTACGGCATGCTGACATCCCGTCCCGGCGGATACAGCTGGGTCGGGCTGCAATGCGTGATCACCTTTCTGGTTGCTTCGGCATTTCCCGCGTCGTTCGAAGCGGCTGTCGATCGCGGTCTGCTGCTCTTTATTGGTGGCGCTCTGCAACTGGTGATTTCCTCGCTGCTGCTCCGCGTGTTTCGCGATATGCGCGAGCGCCTGTTTCAACTCGCGCGCTACGCTCGTGCGGAAGAATCAGCGCTGCGGAACGCACTGTTCGAAACCGCCGAGTCGTTTCGGCAACTGCGGTTCCTCAACTCCGCGATTCCCTATTCATTGCGTCTCGCCGTCACCATCGGGCTGGCGACTGAGATCTACCGAAGGCTGCATTACCCCAGCGGTTACTGGATTCCCATGACCGCCGTGCTCGTGCTCAAGCCCGGCCTCACCGACACCGTGAGCCGCGCTATCGCCCGCGTTCTTGGAACCATGTGCGGAGGCATTGCAATCAGCTTCTGCCTTGCTCACCTGCACCCAACCCCGCTCGTCCTGGCCGGGTTTACGGTTCTCTTCGCATGGCTGTCCTATGGACTGCTGAACGTGAATTACGCCCTATATTCGGTCGCGATCACCGGTTACATCGTATTCCTGCTTTCGTTGAACGTGATTCCCGGGCCCGTGCTGGCTGAGCGGCGCACCTTCTGCACCGCTCTCGGCGGGGCGATCGCATTTTTGGTACGCGTGGCCGTCATCTCGTACAAGCGACGCCACTGGCGCAGGGCCGAAGCTGCAACACTCGTGCCTCCGAACCCGGACGCTTAAGCGCAGCTCGCCGGCGGTCGCGATGCGCTCGATCGCCGGTTCCACTTTCGGTTACTTTCGATGGCCGTCCGATTTCGCACCTTCATCAGGCCGGAACCGAAACACGAGTTGCCGCGTACTCATGCACCAAGGCAGGTTCGTCCAATAGGTTGAACGTGCCTGCGACCGGAAAGGCCAATGCTTCCCCGGAGGTGCATCGATGTCTTCGTGTTCGCGCAAATTTGTGGTGGTTCTTCTTGCCATCAGCTCCATGGCAGCGGCAACCCTGGTGTCTGCTCAGACTGGCAAACCCGATGCGACTGAAACAGGTCACGCGGCAATGGCTTCGATGGCGCGTCACATGACGATGACCACCCGCCGGCCCATGAAGCCGGGCGATCAGCAGAAAGCCGGCGCCATTGTTGCGGCAGCCAGGACCGCCATGGCCCCCTATCAGGATTACCGCAAGGCTCTGGCCGACGGATATCGCATCTTTTTGCCCAATATCCCGCAGCCGCTCTATCACTTCACGAACTATGCGAATGCGCGCGAGGCCGCGCAGCACTTCGATCCGCTCAGACCCACGTCGCTGCTCTATACCAAGACTGCCGATGGAGGGTACACGCTGATCGGGGCCATGTATACAGATCGTGTCGCAGCCGGTGAAAGCGAACTTGACGACCGCATTCCGCTCAGCGTTGCGCGCTGGCATCAGCATACAAATTTCTGCAAGGCGCCTTTTGGCGACTGGGCCGGATATTTTGGCCCCGACGCGAAATTCGGGCTGCTGGGGTCGATCAATACCCGAGAGGCCTGCGATGCCGCGGGCGGCACGTTTATCCCCCACGTGTTCGGCTGGATGGTCCATGTGTATCCATATGAGAAAGATCCGGCGAAGATCTGGTCCACCGACGATCATGACGGGCACGACAATATGGATCACTCGGCCATGCCGGGCATGAACATGAACTAGCCATGGCTCGGACCAATCTTGCCGGTACTTCAGTGAGGTAGGGTGCAACAAGTTGGGACGAGATCACATCACATAGCAGAAGAGTTTTTTGATCCCTGCGGTTCGCCACGAACCCGGGTGAATAGGAAAGAGGCGAGAAGGCTATGGCATCAGAGATACTGCAAAACCCCGTCGCAAACTGTGAAGATGTGATGCGCGAGATCTCTAAAATCAAAGACATCGTGAGCGATGCAGTGGAGGACGGTGTCAAATCGGCGGTGCGCGCCATGAAGCAGGGGCGCGAGGCTGCTGAGGATGCGATCCACGACGCAAGACGCGCGGTGAAACAGAATCCTCTCCAGGCAGTCGGCGTTGTCTTTGCCGCCGGCGTGTTGGTTGGTAGCCTGATCGCCTGGATGGGATCGCGGCGCCGCTAGCGTACCCAAAGCAGGATTCACTACAAATTGCGGAAACGCCGTCGCGGCGGTTGGGTTGATATGGACCGGAGTAACCCTATCTCAGCTCGGGTCGCGGTTCTGCGCGCTTCGCCTCGACCGTCAGCGAACCTTCGCCCACGTCGGACGCAGTCGCAGTCAATTTGATCGGCCCGGCCGCACGCCCCGTCCGGATCACGACGACTGCGCGGCCCTGGTATAGCTTGCGTTGTTTGCCCTGGTACGAATCGCTATCCTCGGCATCCCCGTTCCCCGCAGCTGCAATGCTGCCGGGCCCGCTGATCGAGAACTGCACTTCCTGGTTCGCGTTGAACTGGAGCTGCCCTTTCGCATCGACAGCTTCGACCGTCACATAGGATAGATCCTCGCCGTCAGCTTGGACTACGGTGCGATCTGCGGTCAGGCGCAATCGGGTGGCTTCTCCCGTCGTAGTCAGAATGCTCTCGGCAACCTGGCGATCGCCACGCAATCCGACCGCCTTCAATGTTCCTGCCGCATACGGTACCGAGAACACTGCCTTGAATTCCTGGGCGCGTCCGGTCGGCTTCTCGCCAATCAGCTTGTCATTGAGATAAAGCTGCACCTTCTCGGCGCCGGAATAGACTTCGACCTCGAGATCTTTGCCTTCCTGTCCCGGCCACGTCCAGCTCGGAAGAGTCGGATAGGTCGCCCACATGATCGCGATGATCTTCTTGCCTTCCGGAGCAGGCAACCGAACGGTTGCATAAACGCGATCACCGCCGTTCCACAGAATGTCGCGGTAGTAGGATTGTGGCTTGCGGTAGCCCGTCAAATCCAGGTCGCCGCACACTGCCGCATGCCACGGATACCCATGGAACAACACGGACATCGCGGCTTTCGCAGCGGGATCCGATGAACCTTTCGACATTTCGGCCATCACGTCCACGCCTTTGGCCATTCCGGCGAACATCTGGTCGATCATGCTGGTGTTGCCCATCATCCCAGACATCCGGTCAGCCGTCTTTGCCTGTTCCGGCGTGGCATAGGACCACGCGCCGATTCCGGACTCGCCCAGGTAGTCCATCGCGGTCCACGTCAGATCGCCGAGCACATACGCATTGTCTTGGGTGATCGCCCACAGCGGAAATGCTTTCGCCGGAAGCGACTCGGTTGTCAGCATGATGCGCTCCGGCAGTTGTTCATGATCCTTCGCGTAGGTCGGAATCAGGTTGTAGTTGTAACCCGTGATATCGAGCTGAGAAAACACGGCCGCGGCCGTCGGCTTGGTGGTGGTGCCGGGAAACGCCAGCGTCAGCGGCCTCGTAGCATCGAGCGAGTGAACCTGGTCGATCAGCTGCTTCGCAAGCTCCGCGCCCTTCTCTACCTCCAACTCGGGAATCTCGTTGCCGATACCCCAGATCACCACCGAAGGATGATTGCGATCGCGCAGCACCATCGACGAGATGTCCTGTTTCCACCACGCGTCGAAGTCTCCGCCGTAATCGAACTTGACCTTGTGCGCCTCCCAGACGTCAAACGGCTCGTCCAGCACCAACAGGCCGATCCGATCGCAAGCGTCCAGAAACGCCGGAGAAGGCGGGTTGTGCGCCGTCCGAACGGCATTCATGCCCGCAGCTTTCAGCAATTCGACCCGGCGCTCCTCGGCGCGATCGAATGCCGCTGCGCCGAGCGGTCCGTTGTCGTGATGCACGCTGCCGCCGTGGAGTTTGACCGGCTTGCCATTCAGCAACAATCCGTTTTCCGCCGACCACGAAAGAGTCCGGATGCCGAATGGCGACGTCACTTCATCGATCACCTTGCCGTCTCTTCGAATCTGTGAGACTGCGTGATACAAGGTAGGCGAATCGGGCGACCACAGTGCAGGATTTGTGACCGCAATCTCCTGTGCCGTGTCAGCTTCAGCACCAGCCTCGATGGTTGCGTTCGACTGTGCTCCCCCAACTTTTGCTCCGGCTTTGTCGTACACCGTTGTCTCGATCGTCACTCCAGCCTGTTCCGTGGATTCATTCGCTACCCGGGTGCGAATCGAAATCCTCGCAGCCTGCTCCTTCGCATCGAGGGTGGTGACAAAAACGCCCCAATGGGCGATGTGCGTAGGATTGGTCGCCACCACGCGAACGTGCCGGTAGATTCCCGATCCGCTGTACCAGCGGCTGTTCGGCTGCGCCGAGTTGTCGACGCGGACCGCCAGCACGTTCGTGCCGGAAAACTTCAGGTCAGGCGTCAGGTCGAAGGCAAAGCTCGTGTACCCATACGGATGCATTCCCAGCTTATGGTCGTTCAGGTACACCGTCGCATCGCGGTAGACGCCATCGAACTCGATGCTCACCCGCTGCCCTTTCCACGCCGAGGGAGCGTGAAACGTCTTGCGATACCAGCCGATCCCGCCCGGAAAGAACCCTTCGCCACCGCCACCGGGGTTGTCTTTATCGGGCCTGCTCTCGATGCTCCAGTCATGGGGCAGGTCTACCCGCCGCCATGAACCGTCTGCAAACGTGGTAGCCTCCGCTCCGCCCGGATCGCCAAGATAAAATCTCCATCCTGCGTCGGCCGCCCATTCGACCCTCGGGGACGTGGGCTTGGCCGCCGTCGCCGCAGCCGGGGTGAGCAATACAAACGTCGCGCAAAGAACAACCTTCAGGCGGGATGGCGATTTCATCGAATTTCCTCCGGTGGTGCCGTTTCCTTCGGCTTCCGCCTCGAACCCGGCAGCGAATCGCAGTTCATTCTAACGACGCGACGGAAACAGCGAGTCGAAGATCCTGCCCAGGATCCGCCGCAGCGCCTTTTCAGAGAGGACCTCGGACTCGAAGTGGCTTTCGAGGATCAGGCCGGAAAGAATCGGCCCCAGCGCAAGGAGTGCGAGATCGTTGTCCTTCCTTTGCTCGCCGGTCAGCAGCCCGAACATCTCGTTCTCGCTTTCCTCATTGCGTGTCGGCTTTGCCATCTCGAAAGCCTTGCGCAAGCGCTCTTTCGATCCGGGATGGCGCAGCGCGAACAACTTGAATTCCAGGGTCAGGATCGGCCAGCTCCGGTCATGGGCGAGCCCGAGGTAGAACTCACGGAAAGCCTGCATCTTCTGCTTGCGGCTCGTGCACGCCTCGAGACCGTTGACGAGGCCGTCAATGAAGGTTCGCGTGCGGTGCTCGAACAGAGCGAGAAACAGATCTTCCTTGCTCTCGAAATGCGTGTAGACCGCTCCCTTGCTTCTCCCGGCACGGGCAGCAATCTCATCCAACTGAGCCGCCTCGTAGCCGTCCCGCACAAATACCTCTTCAGCGGCGTCGAGCAGCCGGGTCTGCGTTTCCTGGATTCGAAGTTGCTGTTTGCCCAGACCTTGCATGGCAATCGCACCCATTGAATCGCTCCTTCAATTTCCATTTGACAGAAAACTGACTGGTCAGTATCTTTTCAGATTATGCCACAACCCCCGCTTCGACGCATTGCTTCCGCTGTTTCGCTTGCCGCCTTGCTTTTTGCGCCCGCATCGGCCTGGGCTCAGTTTCCCGGAATGTCTGCTCCCAAGCACTTTCCCTGGTCCGACACCAGCCTGTCGCCGGATCAGCGCGCCGACATGGTAATCAAGGAACTGACCCTGGACGAAAAAATCCAGCTCTTGCACGGTCCCGGCTGGCAGGCGATCTTCGCGCAGCCGGAGTCAGGTCCCGCGACACGCGCCATCACGCTCCTGGGCTTCATTCCGGGCATTCCGCGGCTGGGTATCCCTGACTTGCAAATGACGGACTCGAACCAGGGCGTCTCTCTGGCCGGCCCCAAAGGCCGCTACGCAACCGCATTCCCTTCCGGAGAGGCAATGGCCTCCGCGTGGGATCCAGCGCTCTCCTACGAAATCGGCACGCAGATCGGGCATGAGATGCGCGCCATCGGATTCAACATGTCGCTTGGTTCCGGCGTCAACATGATTCGCGAGCCGCGCAACGGCCGCACGTTTGAATACAAGGGCGAAGATCCGCTGCTCGCCGGCACCCTGGCGGGCCAGGAGTTGAAGGCAGAGAAGGCCCTCCACATCATCACAGACCTGAAGCATTATGCCGTCAACGATCAGGATGCGGGCCGCATTGTCGTCAACTCCATCATCAGCAAACGCGCGATGCGTGAGAGCGATCTGCTGGCATTTCAGATCGCATTGAAAGATTCAGGCGCAGGCGCCATCATGTGCTCTTACAACCGCATCAACGGGACCTATGCCTGCGAAAATCCCTATACCTTGACCGACGTGCTCAAAAAAGACTTCGGCTTCAAGGGATTTGTGGTCTCCGACTGGGGTGGCACCCAGAGCACGGTAAACGCAGCGCTGGCCGGCCTCGACATTGAGATGCCCGGTAACGAATCCTTTGGCGAGCCGCTCAAAAAGGCCGTCGAGAGCGGTGCCGTTCCCATGGAGCGCCTCAACAACATGGTGCATCGCATCCTGCGCACCGAGTTTGATGCCGGCATCGTTGATGATCCTCCTCAACCCGAGTCCCCCAATGTGATGCGCGGCTTCGCAGTCGCGCAAAAAACGGAGGAACTCGGCGCTGTGCTGCTGAAGAACGAAAACCACGTATTACCGTTGAGCGCCACCGAAGTCAGGTCGATTGCCGTCATCGGCGGACACGCGGATGTAGGCGTCATCTCCGGCGGCGGATCTTCCCAGGTCTCGCCCGCAGGAGGCAACGCCGTTGCGCCGCCGCCCGAGGCTTCCATGAATCCGCTTGAGAGCTTCATGCTGGTCGAGGTCTTTCATCGCTCCGCCCCATTGAGAGGAATCGAAGCAAAGGCGCCACGAGCGGCGGTCCAGTTCGATTCCGGTACCGATCCGGCATCTGCTGCTGCCCTCGCCAAAAAATCGCAACTTGCGATCGTGTTCGCCGTGCAACATGAGTCCGAAGGCATGGATCTCAAGAGTCTCTCGTTGCCCGGCAACCAGGACGCGCTGATTGAAGCCGTAGCCGCAGCTAACCCGCACACCATCGTGGTGCTTGAAACCGGCGGCGCCGTGCTGATGCCCTGGCTCAACAAGGTCGCAGGCGTCGTGGAAGCGTGGTATCCGGGCATTCGAGGATCGGAGGCCATCGCCAACCTTCTCTTCGGCGACGTGAACCCATCCGGGAAACTTCCCCTGACCTTCCCGGTGAGCGAGGCCGATCTGCCCCATCCGATTCACCTCGCGCCTCCAAATCCCGACGCCGATCATCCGGTCCCCAATCTTCCCGGAACCCCGGGAATGATCGGCATGGCCATGGGCATCGGCCCCTTCTTCGACGTGCATTATGACGAAGGATTGAAAGTGGGATACAAGTGGTACGACGCGGAGAAGAAGCCCGTCTTGTTCCCGTTCGGCTTCGGCCTCTCCTATACGGCCTACGCGTATTCGGGGCTCTCAGTCACGCCCGGCGATTCCACCGCCGTTTCGTTCACCGTGAAGAATACCGGCAAGCGCGCGGGCACTGAGATTGCCGAGGTCTACGCTTCGCTGCCCGATGCGGCTGGCGAACCGCCCAAGCGCCTCGTCGGCTGGACGCGCGTTGATCTCGCGGCCGGCGAATCAAAGCAAGTTGCTGTCCCCGTGAGCCGCGATCGACTCACCATCTACGACGAAGCATCGGATTGCTGGAAGCTCGTGCCCGGCCAATACGTGATCCGCGTCGGTGGATCATCGGGCGACTTGCCCTTGCAGCAAGCCATTTCGTTCCAGTAATCCAAAATTCGCAACCGCCCGCGGAGATCCAACCTCGAAGAGTTCGAATCTCCTATTGACACTCTATACGAAAGAGTGCACACTCGTATAGCCGTTCGATAGGTGTGTATGGGATCCAAACAGGCCAATCTTCTGCAGGGCACGCTCGATCTCCTCATCCTCAAGGCGCTGGGCGCCGGCGAACGGCACGGCCTGGGCATTTCGCGGCGCATCGAGCAAATCACTGCCGGGACATTTGTCGTCAAGCCGGGATCGCTTTTTCCAGCCCTCCACCGCATGGAGGAAGCCGGCTGGCTGAGTTCGTTCTGGGGCGATTCGGAAAACAATCGCCGCGCCAAGTTCTACCGTCTGACCAAGGCCGGAAAGGGTCAGCTTGAAGTAGAAACCGAGCAATGGGAGACCATTGCCGTGGCGATGACCAATGCGCTGAAGGCGACGTAGGAGGCGGCTGTGCCATTGTTGTCCCGCATGCGAAGCGCCATGAGGAATCTCTTCTGGAAGAAGCGCACTGAGAGCGACCTCGACAGCGAACTGCGCGCCTACGTCGACACCATCGCCGAGGAACATATCGCTTCCGGGATGGCGGCCTCTGAAGCCCGGCGAAACGCTCTGGCGGAGTTTGGTGGAGTGGAGCAGGTGAGACAGGCGGTGCGCGATCAGCGCGCGGGTACGGGCGTGGAGATGATGGGCCGCGATATGCGTTACGGACTGCGCCAGTTGCGGCGCAACCCGGGGTTTGCCCTCACTGTGGTTGCCACGCTGGCCCTCGCGATCGGCGCAAACACCGCGGTCTTTTCCCTGGTCAATGCCCTCATGCTCCAGCGCCTTCCTTATCCTGAACCCGAGAGGTTGGGCACCATCTTCCGAGTCATACAGGGCACAAGCGCCTTTGATGGTATGCACTCCATCAACGGCGGAGTCTGGGAACGTCTTCGCGACGACGTACCATCGTTGTTTTCCGCCGTTTCAAGCCGCCGGGCAGACGGAGTGAACCTCGAAGCCGCGCACCATGTTGGATACGTGCATGCCGGCCGAATCTCAGCGCACTATCTCGATGTTCTCGGTGCGCACACGGCGCTCGGTCGTAATTTCTCCGAGGCTGAAGATCGCCCGCATGGACCCAGGGCTGTGATCCTTAGCTACGGCCTCTGGCGCAACACGTTTGGCGAAGATCGCAGTCTGATTGGAGAAACGATCCATCTGAAAGGTGATTCGTACACCGTGGTCGGCATCTTGCCTACCGGTGCCGAAACTCCTCTGCACGCCGATCTCTATGCCGCCCTTCAGCCCAGCCGCGACGGCGAAGGCAGCGGCAGCAACTACGGGGTGACGGTTCGGCTACGCGACGGAGCGACGTGGCAGCAGGCTGATGCCGAAGTGAATCGCGCATGGACGGATTGGGCACGGGAACTTGCCAAAGAGAATGGCCCGGGAACGCGTGTTTACTTCCGTTGCGTCCCCTTGCAGCGTGGGCAGGCAGCCATTCTGAAACCGCAGGTGATGGCGCTGATGATCGCCTCCGGCTTCATCCTGCTGATTGCGTGCGCGAATCTCGCGGGATTGACCATGGTTCGGATTGCCCGAAGAACTCCGGAGGTGGCAACGAGGCTCGCGCTCGGCGGATCTCATTGGCAGATCCAGCGCCAACTTTGGATTGAGAATCTGCTGCTCGCGCTTCTGGGCGGAGCAACGGGAGTGGTGGTTGCGTTCGCCGCCCTGCGCGGACTGCTTCTGCTGCTCCCGCTGGGATATCTGCCGGTTACAGGTGTTCACCTCGATGGCGTAGTGCTCGCCTTCACCCTCTCCATCTCAATGCTGACGAGTTTGCTGTTCGGGATGCTCCCCGCGCTGGTGGTTCGCAGAATGAATTTGCGCGTCTCGATGATCGGACAGACGCTCTCAGACGGCGCGCGCACCGGCGTACGGCAGCTGCTCATCGTGGGCGAAGTTGCGCTTACAGTCGTTCTGCTGGCCGGTAGCGGTTTGCTGCTCCGAACGCTCATTCATCTGGAGACTCTGCCGGCCGGCTTCAATCCCAGTGGCGTGATGGCTGCAAAAGCATCGCTGGATGATGCGCGATACCACGATCCCGCGGCCTTCCGTAAGTTGCTGAATGAAAGTATTGTCGCCATGGATCAGATTCCCGGCGTTGAGAATACGGCCGTAGGGCTTTCCCTCCCGTATGAAAACGTCTTGAACTCGGTGGTTGGACTGGATGGCGGCCATGCACCGGGACAGATGGTTCAAACTGACATGCTCTACGTGACGCCCGGCTATTTCGCCACACTGCAGATTCCCCTCCTGGCAGGCCGCGCATTTAATGCATCCGATGGTCCCGATGCACAGCACGTCGTCATTGTGAACCGGACTTTCGTGCAGAAGTTCTATCATGGCGCGAATCCGGTGGGCAGGATCCTGCAGAACGGCACCGCGAAAGCCGTCGTCATTGGCGTGGTCGGCGACGTGCAGCTGTCCTCGGGACTGAACTGGGCTGCGCCGCTCCAAACCGAAGAGACGGCGTATATCC